>MIZB01000284.1_pt2 | contig 27610 bp, 25 predicted proteins | sample 888171 | NCBI WGS metagenome assembly MIZB01 (sample SAMN05440186, study PRJNA335308) | marine metagenome | isolation source: marine water
CWKCWWCARCYKCWTCTACAACAGGTTCAGCTTCATCTGATAATTTTATAAACGTTGATAATARAGTTCTTTCACTACCGTCTTCAAAATTAATAATTAGTTTATAATTTTCCCCTTTTGGTTCAGCCTCTCTAACAAATCCTTTACCAAATATGTCGTGTAGAACTTCTGTACCTGGCTGATATATTCCGGAGTGTTCGTCGTATGTTTTGATTTCCTCTTCTTCAATCTTTTCAACTGGAGGTTCATACTTAGTTTCTTCATTTTTGACATCAGGCTTATCTAATTTCGTAAGAAAAGTTCCTAGTATTCTCCTTTTACCTTCATCAAAATTTACTTCAATAGACCAGTGTTTTCCAGCTTTAGTTGTAGTTAAAACATCACCATTTCCATAAACTCCATGAGAGACGTAATCTCCTTTTGTAAACGGTTCTGAACTTTCTTCAATAACGTTTTCGTCTATGTTAGCGGCTTGCACTAATTCAGTTTCAGATTGGTCTTTTTGTGTAATAGCTACATCTAAATTTTCGCTAGCAGCTTCTAGTTCTTTAATTTCATTATTAAGTTTTTCTTCAGCCTCATCTTTTACATCTACTTTTTCTTCTAAAACCAATGCAGCTTGCTCTTCTTTCCCTATGGCTTCTGATAATTTATCTTCAGCTTCTTTCTTATTTTGAACAGTTTCCTCAAGATCGCTTAGGGCTTCTTTAATCTCAACTTCAGGGGCTTCAGATTCTACTAGATCCGATATTTTTTCAGATGCTTCAACAATAGCYTCTTCAGCAKCAGTTTGAATRATYGCAGTTTCTGCTACAATTTCAGCWGCATCTTCTTCATCTTTTACAGCTTCAGAATACTCCTCGACGGCTTCCACTTCATTATCAGTTGCTTCTTCAACATTAATTATGGCTTCTTCTTCTTTCTCYATAGCTTCTTCTACGATTGTAGYCGCAATYTCYTCTGACTCTATTGCATCCTTTATKGTCTCAGCTTCAACARCWKSTTCWACWWCARSWKCWKCTTCWACARCKKCWKCTTCTACAACAGGTTCAGCYTCAACAGCTTCTTCTACAACAGGTTCAGTCTCAATAGCAGGTGCTACATCCACTTCWRCWACAGGTTTCRRSYTCRRYAGCTTCTTCTACAACAGKTTCAGCTTCCATATCATCAAAAGAATCCATATCCCAATCAGTATTACTCTCAACAATATCGAYTTCAGCTACCACAGGTTCAGCAGCTAAGATGGTGGGCTGCGCAGCAACAACAGCTGGCTCAGGTTGTGCAATCTCAAATTCGTCTTCTATTTCAACRACAGCAGGTAAAGTACTAACTTCCTCTTCAAAATCACATGACAGGCATAATATTGTAGTTTCATTTTGGTAACTAAATACAGTTCCACAATTCTTACAAATTTTTATTTTCTCATTACCAAGATTATCCAAAAACTCTCTTACGTTTCCATATTTTCCAGGGGAATTAGACATTTTTTTACTTKCTCTCCAAATTAATGAGTGAATAACTCAATTARYAYGATTCTCACCGTGTATAAAATATTATACTAACTTTTTAATTACTTTGTTTATTTTTTCTTCCCTTCTTTCCCACACATACTTACYTCTCGAAGATTGAATSTTCTCTTTATTCATTCCTTTAATTGTGTTTTGGTTCAGCAAAGTTAGAATTCCGTYGGCAATTGCATTTTCATCAGATGAGTCAACGGAGATTCCGTATTTTTCTTTTTTAACTARTCTATCCGACATATGGCCTTTGGAAGTTACTACTGGTAATCCCATTATYATRTATTCGTAAACTTTTGTAGCAATGGCTTTCATATACCTTTCAGAGTCTTGTAATATACATAGTCCTATATCAGCTTTAGAAAAGTGTGGAGCTAGTTCAGTATAGTTAATCCAGCCTTTCCAATTTATCATTAACTTATATTTTGAGTCGTAATTTTTGGCCCATTGTTCTAAGCTGGTATCGTAAAAACCTCCGATTACAGTTAATTTGGCTTCAAAATTTTCTCTTACAATCTTGTAAGCTTTAATCATTTTTTTAAGCCCTCTCTCTTCAGTTAAGCTTCCTACGTAGATTATATTTGGTATTTTATTTTTAGTTTTRTTTTCAAGCAATGGAAAGTCTGAAATCGTTGGATAGTTAGGAATTACAGTTACAGAGTTGTATTCTTGGAGTTGCCTTCCAAGGATATTGTCAACAGTTATAATATGATCTATTTTTGGGGCTGCAAAYTTAATAATATTCTTAGCCAATAGGGCAGATAGTYTACCTTGCARTTCCCTTTTCATAGGAACTAAATATTCATGACAGTCCCATACTACAGGTTTTTTTGTAATTTTTTTRAGCATCCAGCCATAAATKAGTGGATCAAATTCATGGCAGTAAAATAAGTCATATTTTTTCTGGAGGGCTTTTTTTATTATTTTTATACCTGTAAAACCAAATGGAGCCTTTTTATCAATACAATGTACAATAATATTATCAATMTTTTTTTGTTTAGTACTTTTATGSGGAGTAATAATTTCTACATTATGTCCCATTTTAACCATKGTTTTGACTTCTTTGTAGACTCTTTGATCAAATGGGCTAAAGAATTCCCTATCACAAATTACACATACATTTGCCACAATAGCCCATGGCGGTAGTTCTAAAACCTGTCTATTATGGATATTTATGAAAGTTCTGATGGTAGCTCCTTCAGTTAGGGTTCCAGATACGCTTGGCCAAACATTGCATCAATTAGCATTRGCCAATGGTCTGGCTAAGAGAGGAATTCAGATTACTTTACTTTGCCGTTATGATTCTAATCAATTAARCAAAGRGTTTGATTCTAACCTAAAATTTTTATCGATTAATGATCCGAAAATTCCATTTGAAAGATTAATATTTACTTATARYTCYTATAAGTCAGCAGTAAAAAGAATTAGTAAAAACAAACGAATTACGATTTAGTTACTATGAYAGAGGAGTATATTTTTGCAGGCTCGGGCGTTAGGGCTGCCAATGAATGTGGAGTTAAATCTATATTACAAGTAGATGATAATTGGATTAGATCTGAAAGATCAGCAACAAAATTTGCCAAGTATTGGCTTTACAACAAGAAAGCTATTGAGTCTTGTTACAATCAAATTGAGAAAGCAAATGGCGGCTTTACGGTTAGTGCAATTTTAAGAGAGCAAATAACAAAGTGGAATTCTAAAGCSCGAGATTTTGCAGTTATTCAGAACGGATATGAAGCTGATTTATTTGTCCCAAATTCCAAACCGCTAGGTATTAAAGATAAACTTGGAATTAAGGGTAAATTGGCAGTATTCGTGGGTGCTTTGGGCCCTTGGCATGGAATCGATGAAATAATATCTATTGCAAAAGATAATCCTTCCCTAAGTGTTGTTGTAGCTGGAGGCGGATATGGGAAAAAYCTTCCGTTACTAGRCAATCTACATCATATTGGGCGATTGAGTAGGGAAGAAGTTCCTCGATTACTTGTTGAAGCYGATATTGGCCTTGCACCTTATCCTAATTTGGATTATGGTTTTTCTCCATTAAAAATATATGAGTACATGGGTTGTAATCTCCCCGTCTTTGCCACAGATCTCCCCTCTGTAAGAGAGGCTACYCAAGGTAAYGCTTTTTTAGCTAAACCAGGTAAATTATCACAATTAGTTTCAAAATTAATAAACAATGAAGAAAAATTATACTCAATATCTAAATCGGCTTAYGATTACGCTACTCAAAGGAGGACTTGGGAAAATACAATTGATGAAACAATTGATTTGTACAAAAATCTAATATGAGTTTTGCGCCGGGCCATATTAGTTTAACTTTTGCAATACATAACCACGTAGATCCATTGAAGATGGGTTCTACGGGATTAGGAATTGTTTTACCTAAAGGTGTTTATTGCTCCATAGTGGATGATAATAATGAAGGTGAAAGAAATACTATTATCATTGAAAATAAGATAGTAGAGGATCCAGTTGTTCTTAGAGCTATAGAGTTATTRGGATATGGTAACAAAGGATTRTCTGTATATTTGAGAAGAGATTTGCCRATAGGCGCGGGTTTTGGAATTTCMGGAGCGTCAGCTTTAGCAGCTTGCCTTGAGCTAGAWAAAAATCTAAAGAATTGTACTGTAGCATCTCATCAAGCTGAAATAGAATACAAAACAGGATTGGGYGATGTAGTTGCGATTTCATCTGCACTTRATAAAGGAGATTTTCCATTAGTTGTTGAAAGAATGACGCCAGGGTCTAATGGAGAAACTGACACATATGCWGTAGATTCTAAATTGGTKGTTTGCGTTTCAGGCCTAGGYCGTAATACTTCGGAYATTATATCTARTCCTGAATGGTCAGAGATTATTAATGCRGTATCTTCAAATTTGAATAATACAGAATATGATATTCGYTCAGTTATAAAAKCAGGACGTATTTTTACTGAAAAATCAGGGTTAATTAACGAAAACCTTGCTGAGATTCTAGATRAAATACCRCTRGGAGCAGTYTCATCAATTGCACATTTAGGTACCTCAATTGTTGCAGTTTCAGATAATGTTGATGAGCTATCTGCATGCCTAGAAAAATATGGTAAAATATTAATTTTCTAAACRGATGGCTTCTTTACTTCATTTGAGAATTGTGAGCTTGGAATAAATTTAGTTAAATTATCCAATAATCCTTCCTTACTTGGACTGGCAGTTAGRATATTATCCAAGACTTCCTTGAGTGTTGAAACTGGTATTACTTCGATAATATCTTTRTATTTTGAATCTAGTAAAACATCTTGGGCATTCATAGAAGGAATCARTACYTTCGTAACTCCAGACTCAGCCGCAGCTTCGATTTTAGCAGTTACACCTCCAACAGGCAATACTTGCCCYCTAACGCTTAATGAACCMGTTAAAGCTACAGTTTGATCAATTTCTGCRTTYTCAAGAGCAGATATTACTGCAGTTGCAATAGATACMGATGCAGAATCRCCYTCTACCCCTTCATATGCCCCAACAAATTGAACGTGTATATCATAYTTGGAGATATCTTCTCCGGTGTACTTTTTTATTAAGGCTGAAACATTTTCCACAGCCTCTTTTGCAATTTCACCTAATTTTCCGGTAGCAATAACTCTACCGTGATTTTTGTATTGAGCAGGAGTAACTTCAGCCACAATTGGCATTAAAATTCCAGCCATTTCAGCCATCCCAGAATTAGCTCCCATTACAGCTAATCCATTGACCATTCCAATTTCTGACCCTTTAACTGAATAAGTTTTGTAGTCTTTTCTTCTTTCTACATATCTGTCGGCAATTTGTTGCTCTAAAGGCTTAGCAATRGTTTTYGCAGTCATTACATGTTCGGCTGTAACAGTATCTTCTCCWAGCTCTATTGAAACATCTCCAGCTACTCTTACTAGGCCTCCTAATTCCCTTAGTCTCAAGCTTAAGTGATTTTGTCTTCCAGCTCTTCTCTGAGCTTCGTGTATAACTTCTCCAATTGCTCCCTTTGAAAAATGTCCAATCTTTTCATCTTTAGCTACTTCTTGGGCTATGAAACGTACTAATTTTTCTCTATTCTCTTGMGAATCAGGAATAGTTGAATTCATGTAAACTTCGTAACCATATCCTCGGATTCTACTTCTAAGGGCAGGGTGCATTCCTTGAATAGCATCTAAATTTCCTGCAGCAACTAAAACGAAGTCACAAGGTACGGGTTCAGTTTTCGTCATAGCTCCAGCAGATCTTTCAGATTGTCCGGAGATTGAAAACTCTCCYTCYTGTATGGCAGTTAGGAGTGCYTGYTGTGATTCCATTCTMAGCAAATTAATTTCATCTATGTACAAGACACCTCTGTGTGCTTTGTGTATTGCACCAGCTTCYACTCTRTCATGAGCGGGAGTTTCTAGCCCTCCAGACTGGAAAGGATCATGTCTTACGTCTCCTAACAATGCTCCTGCATGAGCTCCYGTAGCATCTATGAATGCAGCTTCAGCTTCATATTTGTGCAATACCAATCCCTTTGGAACATTTGCAGTATCATTACGTTGATTGGTGTATCGCATTGCCATGAATATRAAAGCAGCAGCAATTAAACTGTAAAAAATAATCATAGGATTACTAAAACCTGTGGTAATAAACCACAAAATACCAAACCCTACTACKGTAAAAACAATTAACATTTGAGATTTAGCCTTCTTTTCTTTTTCTATCATWGCTTGAGCTTTTTGAACYTGTACAATTTCTTTACCCTTACCAGAAGGTACGACTCTTACTCTTGGTTCATTGTTGTCCTCGTGGTTATGGTAYACTAAGACATCTTGTAGTTCCTCTTTCGGAAGTAATTCAGACATTGACTTTGCAAGCATYGACTTTCCAGTTCCTGGATCTCCRATWAGCATTACATGTCTTTTCTGTTCAGAAGCTTTTCTAACGATTTCAACACCTTGCTCTTGGCCTATCACTTGGTCGACAAGCATTTTAGGAACTGCAATGTCYTCCGTAGACTCTATATCCAAGTCTTTTACCCATTCYCTAGGGTCTTTTAATTCTACTTATTTTTCTCAGGTCATTCGGATWTGTTAYTCGTCACTAGTAGATATATAAGTTTCTAGCTAAAGTTCTACTATTGTCTAATAGTTGTTCTTACATCTAACTCTATCGTCTGAATCGTTTCCAAACAAAATGTAAATTTCGTACCGTAGTAGTAAGTATTCCACTTTCACTATCTTCACCCAATTTTCTAAATACAGATTTTACTCTCACTTCCAGATTTTACGGTATCAGGTCTGCAATCGACTATTTGTGATGTTATTCTTGGACCTTCRTCAAGTTCAATAATTGCCATACAGTAAGGTCCAAACATTTCATATCCTGTTTGWGCTTGGTGAACTACAGTAGGAGTTACTACAGTACCAGTTCCTTTGAATTGATAGTCTTCCATACTTCCGATKGATTCTCTTCCAGCCTCAGGATTAAAACTTCTTCGTGGATAATGGTAGGTATCAGTTATCTTACAGTATGAACCAATTAAATTATATCTAGTATCTAACTCTCTCCAAAATCTTGGTACAGACATTATTCAGCCTCCAAAATGTGSACGACAGCTGTGGCAGCAGTACCACCATGATTTTCGGCCAAAGCTAACTTAGCRTTCTTGACTTGACGRTCTCCAGCTTCGCCCCGYAATTGTTTWACAAGTTCTATAATTTGAGCGATTCCGGTAGCACCAGGGGCATGACCTCTCGCTTTCAAACCTCCACTCGTGTTTGTAGGTATGATTCCACCTAATTTAGTTTCACCTTCAAGACTCTTCTGAGCWGCTTCACCACGTTTGAATATTCCAATTTCCTCGAGTGCTATKATTTCAGAAATGGTAAAATTATCGTGAACTTCAATRAGATCCAARTCTTCAGGCTTCTTATTAGAATCTTCAAATGCTTTTTTGGCTGCAATATTTATCGCAGGAAGTCTATGTAAATATTTCCGATGATGTAAGCTCAATGTATCTGATGCTTGACCAGATCCAATTATTTTTATTGGCTTATCAGTAAATTTTTTTGCTTTGTCAGAAGCACACAGCACAACAGCAGCAGCTCCATCACTATTGGGTGCACAATCTAACATCCTCAAAGGAGTTGATACCATTCCTGATTTACTTACAGCTGCAGGATCTAGTGCAAAAGGAAATTGAGCCATTGGATTCAGTGTAAGCGTAGAGTAATGATTTTTAGTCTAGACTACACGAAGTATAACTAGCTCTCTAGTAGTACCATACTCAAGCATATGATTTTGAGCTATAATTGCATGAAGTGAAAGTAAATGTTTGCTCCCGCTTTAGCTTCCCATTGTTCATCCGAACCCATGCTAACAGTGTATGAAGATTCAGAATCACTCACATCAGTCATCTTTTCAGCTCCACCAACAACTGCTACATCAATGAATCCTCCTGCAATTGCCATGTAAGCTTGCCTGATAGCCAGACCTCCGGATGCAGAGGCAGCTTCGACTCTCGTAGCAGGTATGTTTTGATTAGCTAATCCGCAATAATCTGCAATTAATGCACTTACATGTTCTTGTTGAAGTGTAGATCCTGCCGCCATATTTCCAATATACAAAGCATCAATATCATTACTAGTTATTCCAGCATCATTTATTGCAGCAAGTCCAGTTTCTAGACCTAATTCTCTTAGTGATTTGTCCCAGAGTTCTCCAAATTTAGTAATTCCAACTCCAATAATACTTACATCCCTCATTTTGAATCCCCCATGTTTAGTTTTCCACGGTACTTGGCATATGTAGCGTAATTAATTATTTCCATTCTTGAAATCATATCTTCTACGGTTTCACTGCGATCCATTTTTGCAATTTCGTCCGTAACTGTTAAATCAAATCCATCACTTCCAGCTCCAGAACCATAGGCAACTGCAAGAATCCTATCTCCTGGCTTAGCTATATCTAAAATAGCTGCTAGACCGAGGAAAACTGCACCAGAATAAGTATTCCCAATTCTTGGCGTTAACAATCCAGTCTTGTATTGCTCTTCATTAAATCCTAAACTTTTTGCTGCACGAATAGGGAATTTTCCATTTGGCTGATGAGTAACAACATAGTCATAATCTTCAGGTTTGCTTCCAGCCATGTCCATAATCATTTTTCCACACATCATAACATGTTTGAAGAAAGCAGGTTTACCTGTGAATCTGCCGCCGTGTCTTGGATATTTTTGTCCTTCTCTTCTCCAGAAATCAGGCGTATCTGTAGTGTAAGAAGTAGTGTGGTTGATTGTYGCAATGACATTTTTGTTRCCTATAATTACAGTTCCACCRCCAGCTGAAGCACTATACTCTARAGCRTCACCAGGAGCGCCTTGMGATGTGTCAACTCCTATAGCTATACCGTTTTCGACTTGATTATTTCCTACAATTCCTAGACAAGTTTGTATTGCTGCAGTTCCTGCTTTACAAGCAAACTCAAAATCAGCAGCAGTAAGGTTTGGAGTTGCGCCAATGGCTTCGGCAACGATTGTTGATGTTGGCTTTACGGCATAWGGATGAGATTCAGATCCYGTGTATATAGCTCCAATATTTGTTCCACCTAGTTTAGCTCTTTTCATAGCTAATCTTGTAGCTTCTACWGCAATAGTGATAACGTCTTCATCAGGGCCAGGAACTGATTTTGAATATACRTTCAAATTTTTAGCCCATGCACTACCGTCCGCACCCCAAACAGATGCAATTTCTCCAGTCTCTATTTTGTGACTAGGTATATACGCTCCATAACTTACGATTCCGCTCATATTTTTTCCTTAATTAAATTTTTTTAGTATTGTAACTATTTCTTCTTCATCGAGTTCTGTCTTWACTAGAACTATTCTTTCCATTTCRGCTAATTTCGTAGCAAGCTTGTCAATGGTTTTTGGCTTRATATAAATAACAACTCTAGGTTTAACAGGATGTGCTCTGATTGCGATCATAGGTGATCTTCCRTAATGCACTCCTGAGAAAAAGATRGCCCTTTCATTAGACCATCCGTATAAATCTCCAAACACATTGAAYGTAGTTATAGCTTTTAGTGAATCTACAATTGTGTAACCATAGATTGGTCTTTCTAATATATCTTCGTTACCTGAAAGGAKTTCACCATCAATATCTTTGATTAACTTACTAATGGCAGTTCCWGTGTTAAATTCCCTTATGTCATAAACTGCATTRTTATTATCTTTTGCAAACATACTACTTACAATTTTCCCRCCCTGRGCTTTGTCATATTCTACCATGGCTTCWACAAATTTTCGTACGGTRCCTATYCCMGGAGAGGCTCTTCTTCCTTTTTCAAAATCACAAACAACTGAAGGCTTYACATTYAAAAGTGAGGCTAGATTTTTCTGAGAAAGTTTGAATATTGTTCTCCATTTCTTGAGAGTGTCACCAGGTTTTTCAGAAATTACAATTTCCCCRGCCATTCTTCTAGTAAGTTGCTTCTGCACAYWGTTCGATTTGAGGGGACTATATAATTTTTGTGTACTTGAGTTCGTCAATTTGTTAATTATGATTAARTATTAAATAGAACGAAGTGAAATGATGWATGTGTCAWCTCAARATTGGGTYCCTAAAAAAATTTTTYTAACGAAAGGCAAAGGCCTTAGCAAGGAACGTCTAACTTCTTTTGAGCTTGCTCTAAGGGAGGCAGGCATTGCTTCACTTAATCTTATTACAGTATCAAGTATTTTACCTCCGAAATGTGATTTTGTTACACAGGATGAAGGAACAAAYATGCTTAGTCCTGGTCAAGTAGTTCCAGTCGTTTTAGCTCGTTCAGATAGTAATACGTTTGGAGATYTAGTCAGTTCAGGAGTGGGTGTAGCCATYCCTAAAGACAATGAGCATTACGGTTATTTATCAGAGCATCATTGTGTTGGAATGGATGACTATTCTATGGAAGARTACGTGGAAGATTTAGCTGCAGAAATGTTAGCAACAACATATGGAGTTAATTTTGACCCRGACGCTTCTTGGGATGAAAAGAGAGAATTGTGGAAAATAGATAATCGAATTGTGAAAACTGAATCTATAATTCAGACTGCCAAAGTTGATAAGGAAGGATACTGGTGTACTACAGTTTCGGCGGCGGTTTTGGTCCTTTAAGATTTTAGAAAGATTTAAATGCTCTCAGAGCTTAGTATTYTYTAGAATATGCGCCCAGCTCCTGCAAATTGGTCATTTCGGGAAAATATTTCCCCGTCYGCTTTGTCAGTGACTCTAGATGGWAAGCATACAGCAATAGGAACTAGAAATGGCCTTGTTTTTTTAAATTCACGTGGAAGATTGTTATGGTTTAATAAAAAAATCCGTAGAATAAATGATGTCTCAGTTTCTACACGYAGCGGAAAGATAGCAGTGGGTAGTTCGCAAAAAGTACTTTACTTGGTTAATATGAAAGGCGAATCYTTGTGGCACAGGGAATTAGAAAGTTCTGTTTTAGCTACAAGTATCAATTCCAGAGGTAATTTGATTGCYGTAGGAACAGATGAAGGTAARCTTATWCTATAYGATGGGAAGGGMAWAAAGTTGTGGGAAGTTCATCTTAGTAATTCWGATTTTTCTGTTAATTCAGTAGATATAACTTCTGAYGGTGAATTCATTGTKGCTGGAACTGATTATTCCCATTTGTATATGTATGACGTAAAAGGAAATGTTTTGTGGTCAAAGGAGACTGGTTCYGAAGTTCTTAAGACATGCATTAGTGCAAACGGAGATTATTTGGGTTATCTCACTAGTGACCGTAAATTTTCATTTTGCGTTAAGAACTCAAGAGTCCTTTGGGAAAATACTTTTGATTCWCAACCTTTGTGGATTGATATGGCMCAAACTGCAGATTTTGTATCCGTGGGTGAGTCACCAAATAAAGTAAATTTRTATAATAAATCYGGTAGGAAAGTTTGGGGTTTTGGYAATGAGGTCTCAAGAATAGGAGTTATGGCAAGCGGCGGAGGTAACGTTGTTCTAGGRAATAAAGGAGGCATMTTCAATTACAGCTTAGAGCCATATCTTAAGAGACTATTATCAGGTTGTAAGAAAGGWATAATCAAAGCTWCAGATGATAATCTTGATACCACAGCRGCAAAGAAAATGTATGATTTAGCTTCTAAAAATTTTTCCTATGCTAATTATTTGCAATTCCTAACTAATATTCAGAAAGCGCGAAACCTTGCAAGAGAGGCCAGAGTGATCGAAAGTACTGAATCTCCAAGTGAAAGGAGACTTGAGAGAAACGAATATGAAGAAACCTCTGACACCTCTCTAGAAAATACTGAAGATGAAATGATGTCGAAATTAGTTCAATTAGCAGAGATGCGTGAAAATGGAATTCTTTCTGAAGAAGAATTTATAATGGCTAAGTCTAAACTACTGCGACTATAGCTTAATATAATCTCAGTGCCTAACTACATCATGAGCTGGATGACTTTACCTGAAAAAATAAATTATAACACAGATAAACATGGCAACTTACCTGCTATTTCACAAAAAAATAGTAAAGGCGATATGGAAACCCTCAATTGGTCTCAATATGGCAACTATGTAGATCAAATTTCWCTTTCTTTACTCGCTCTCGGACATAATGTTGGAGACAGAGTTTGTATTTACAGTTACAATAGAAAGGAATGGTTTGCAGCCTATGCAGCATCYCATGCTGTTGACGGGACAGCAGTAAGTGTTTATCATACATGTTCTCCTGAAGAAGTTGAATGGATTGTATCTAACTCTGGTTCAARGTTTATTTTTGTCGGCCATAATCCTCAATGGGGYGGTAATAATGATAAATTACCAGTAAACAGACTTCACAATATAATGGATAGTCTTCCTGAATTAGAGCATGTGATAATGATGGAAAACGAGCAAATGATGGACCATCCTAAAGCRATGTCYTGGGATGATTTTATATCTAAAGGGGAGAAATTGAAAAATGATGAGATTACAAAAAGAGTTTCAGGAATAGATAARGCCTCCACAGCTTCAATCATCTACACCTCAGGGACAACAGGTAATCCTAAAGGCGTSGAGCTAACTCATCAYAATTTTGCTTTCATTACTAATCAAGTAATTGATCACATTGTACCCCTAGATCCACATGATAAATATGTGTCTTGGCTTCCTCAAGCCCATGTTTTTGGACAAGTCTGTGATAATTATGCGCATGTAACTAGCGCTCTGAATATGACAATTGTTGATAATCCATTACATATYATWGACTATGCTAARGAAATTCAGCCTGATTTCTTCGTYGGYGTACCAAGAATTTATGAAAAAGTYTAYTCTAATGTAAAAGCAGCYATTGAATCTAAGGCARYTGTACGTATTGGKYTGAAAATACCTTTRMTTAATAATATTTTCAAAAAGRYYATACGAAAGAAAGCAGGTTTTTCAAATTGTAAACATGCAATYACAGGRGCWGCACCAATAAATCCAGAAATCATAGACYTRTTCCATAGTGTAGGAATTCCAATCTATGAAGCATACGGAATGACAGAAACTACAGCCGGAATGACYTTYAATAATAAGGTAAATAATAAAACTGGTTCAATYGGAATAACATGTCCYGGAACTGAAGTWAGAGTTGCATCTGATGGTGARTTACAATTCAAAGGAGATAACATAATGAAGGGTTACTACAAYAATCCTGARGCGAATTCCGAAGTTTTTGATGGAGAATGGCTAAAAACAGGAGATGTGGGTAGAGTTGATGAGCAAGGTTATGTTTACATTACTGGGCGTAAAAAAGAAATYTATGTTCTTTCAAACGGTAAGAACGTAGCTCCTCTTGTTATTGAAGAAACAATGAAATCTATTTCTTTAGTTTCTCAGTTCTTTTTAGTCGGAGATTCTCGAAACTATTGTACAGGGCTTGTAACACTTGATGGCGGTGCAATTCTTCGTGATAAACTTGGAATGAATCCRGATGACATCCCTAAAGATCCGCAAGAGCAGATTAAGGAGYTAGAAAAGAGAGGAAGACCTATTTCCGAATTTACAGGAAGCAATGAAATTTTTGAAGAAATAAATTCCCAAATTAATTCGCTAAATTCTAGATTTTCAAACCCCGAACAAGTTAAAAAGTTCACTATTTTASCTCGAGATTTTGATATAGACAATAGTGAGATGACACCAACTCTGAAAATCCGCCGAAAGCAAATTAATGAAAATTGGTCTAAAGAAATAAACTYAATGTATACAAACTAAAATGCTGAGACAGACATTTTTTTTAGCTTCATTTCTAGGGGCTTTAAATTTATATTACGCAGAAGAYATAGTAWTACAAATTCTTTCCGGAGTATTAYTTTTATTCAGTTTAGGAATATCTGTAATTTGGCCTGAACCTTTACCACCTCCACCACCGACTAATTTGTGGTCAGAAGCGCCTGASAAGAAGRARAGAGAAATGAAGACTTGCTCTCATTGTGGTAAAGAAGTAGATGCAAAATGGTCTATGTGCCCTTACTGTTCTAAAAAAGTATAGTTATACTAAAAACTTTTATCAGATACTCTAAATAGGTTATTGTGGAAAGAATAAATATTCTAATGGTATCAGCAATGTTGGTTTTTATTTCATTACCTGCTTCAGGTATATCAAATCCAGAAGAAATTGAAGCTGAGCTATCTGAAATTCCAAATGTAAAGGTGGATCATTGGGAAGAAAGCCTGTGGTGGGAAAGTACATCAAGAGATTTAAACCGAAATAAKATTGTAGATTGGTTGGAAACTATTGATGATGAATACGCYATCGGAGTAATGTATGATCATMAACCAACARAGGMRGACTTAATTTTACTKGAKGGTTTRGGTATAAMAGTTAAAGTCAATGTAGACTTAGTAAACGGACTTTTATTRGGTACWGTTAGCKCTGAATTRTTYGAAACAATAAGTAATTTTCCTGGAGTTCTTATGGTAGAGCCRTACAACAARGTTGTWTTCTAYGGYGATGTTCAAACKCCAGCAATTAAAGCTAGTAATTCTTCAGTTTAYCCTGTTGGTGCYTGGGATTTAGGATTTACTGGTAAAGGAGTKAACATAGCTGTGGTTGATACAGGAATTGACAATGAGCATCCAGGTTTRGATGGTAAAAATATTGCAGGATATGAYGCAGTGTGTTCYGAYGAYGCCYTGTGCGTAGCYTCWCTTCAAGAAGAYGATGGTTCGTTTGATCCTGAYGATCAAAATCAACAYGGAACTGCATGCGCRGGCATGGCAGCAAGTAATGGAATATTACCAAACGGTCAGTCTTCAAATTTTACSGGTTCAGCACCTGATGCAGATTTAGTTGAYGTTAGAATTGGCACWGCAGTTGGAGCWGGYCCTTTTGAAAATTATATMYTRGAGCAAGAATTTTACGAATCTGCGATGGATGGTCTAAACTGGGTWATAGACAACAAAGAYACAGCTTGGGCMGGTGTTGGWAATGAAAGTTTTGGAATTGATATAATATCATTRTCTTGGGGAATTACTTCACACGAAAGCGGAGGTTCYGACGGKTCAGATATGTTTTCACAAGTTTTAGATGAAGCTACRCTAGCTGGTGTAGTMGTTTCTGTTGCAGCWGGTAATTCAGGYTCAGACAATGAYGGWCTTTCAGGYATGGGCTCYTCWAGTCTYTCGATAACAGTTGGAGCTTTRGATGATAAAAATACYGTAGATAGAGAAGATGACGGCATTGCTTCATAYTCRAGTAGAGGYCCTCGTCGAGATAACAAYGATGGWAATCCATATAACGAAATGAAACCTGATATTTCAGCTCCRGGTACAAATATCATTCAGGCTGAAGCATGTTATGCCAGYAGTAGYTGTTACAACAGACTTCCRGGTCAAGATGCTGCAGATAACGGTTAYAGTGGAAGAGGAAGTGGAACATCATATGCAACACCYGCAGTTTCGGGAGTAATTGCTTTGATGATAGAAGCAAATCCTGAATTAGATCCTCTTGAAATTAGAGAAATTTTACGTTTAACAGCCGAAAGAAAAGARACACTTACYTCWGCAGATGGAGAAGGYGTTGAAGAAGGKCCTTGGGCWACTTATCCTGAACTAGATCCWTACTGGAATCGRCATTTCGGTTGGGGTATGGCRGATGCTTATGAGGCAGTTCAGTCTTCWTTAATAAATACAGACTTGGAAAATATTAATGTTGATTTGCAAGCACATATYACAGGCAGTCAACTRGGATGGCAATCTGGAAATAACATTAATGAGTTTWCAGGYATTGCWTGGGGACGYGGGYTAGAATTATCAAAGGTAGAATACAGTCTTGACGGCAGTTCATGGAAAGAAGCATCATATGAAGTTAGYAGTAACGAATCAATATACGTTAATTGGAAAATTASTCTTGATGCTAAAGAKATATCATTTACYGGAGATCACACGYTATTAGTAAGATCTGTAGGAGATTCAGGWTCTTATTCATTRTCCACAYATTCGAATTTCTATGCTTATGGCGARTCAGAAASCTCTTCAGATAATTTCATGGCTATATCWGTAGTACTYGGMATATTAGTYGTGGGTGTRGCKGTTGTWACAGCCTACAGGAATAAATTRTTCAACAATTAGRTTACAGGTAAGCCTTAAATCTAACAGGTAAAGTGTTGTARTGTGCGCGTCAATACATTTATTGCAGTAGGTGTCGTATTTGCAGTTATTGGACTTCTTGGGTTAACTTATATTTTTCCGAAGATGATGTGTATCTCWGGKCARGATTTTGTWGACCAAATTGATACTTCATCMGGACAAGAAAAGTAYACTGACTATTCYATTGGAGATACAATCACTATTTCAGATAGTATTGCAAGAATKGAGCTTGATAATGGCMAAACACTWGTTTGGTTAGAAACAATCGGAAARTCTGARAATGATCCGCCTTTCCGYTTTGGSTCWGATATAATGGGAGATTTYGGTGTTGGAAATAGTRTWATAATTAAATTTGAAGTWGTTCARGATGGYACTGGCGAYTATACTCTAAAAGGATATGAAAACGGAGGCTCAGGATTAGCTTCTGATACAATCACATCACGGTACTCTACAGTTAATGAATACATATTCATGTTTCTTRTATTGGGAGGAATTGGTTCAATAGCTTATGGAGGATATACCTCCTTCATAGGAAAAGACGAAGAACCACAAGATGACTGGGGYTTTCCTGCYCAAACACCKGCTCAACCTCCGGYAGCAGCTTCACCTATGATTGCACCTCCTGCCCAACAGTCACTGAATCCAGTGGCTCCAMCAGCCTCTGCCCCTCAGGCAGCAGTACCTCCAGTTCCTTCYAATGAGCCYACTAGTATGACAATCACKGTCCCTCCGGGCGTCGTTCCGGGTCAAGTTTTGACAGTAGGTCTACCTGATGGTAGATCAGTTAATGTTCAAGTTCCTGCAGGATGTAATGCAGGTTCTCAATTCACAATAACGGTGAACTAAATGAAAAATCAAATACAAAAAATGTGCTCGATGGCCATCGTTGGCCTGCTAATGTTTTCAGGTTGTATTGACACAGAAGAAGCTATAGGTACAAATATCAATCCTACTGCTGTTGTCGATGTAGTAACCGGTCTGCGTGTTGTAAATCTCAACGATCAAATACAATTTGATGCATCACAATCAGAAGATATAGATGGTTCAATTTCTTCCTACTTGTGGGACTTTGGAGATGGTAATACAGCAACTACCAAAATGGCAATGCACAGATACCAAAGCCCTGGTGACTACATTGTTTCCTTATCAGTTACAGATGATGACGGGGCTGTTGGTAACAACGATCAGGGACTAACGTACATTACAGTCTTACATGGAGAAGTCAACGAAGGTTCAGGAGTGCCACACGGAATTCTTTCAGTTAAAGCTTCTGTTGTTTCCCCCGGTGCTTCTATCGATTTTAGTGGAGCTGGTTCTTGGGCTTGGTCTCAAGATGATGATGGAGATTGGTCCGTATCGAATTCAGCAATAACTTCGTGGTCTTGGGATTTTGGTGACGGCGAAACCGGTACAGGTTCAGAGGTGTCTCATACATTTGGTTCTGCAGGTGGTTTCAGTAGTTTTTCAGTACTTGGTAGTTATCCAGTCAAACTCACAGTTACTAGCGAAGAGAATATCCCTGATACAGTTTACAGGACTATTAGAGTAATTGCTGARMAATCATCCGAATCTAAGTCTCCAGATCCTAAAGTATACACAACAGTTAGTATAGGAGATCCACGAACATTGGATCCAGCTGAAGCTTACGATTCAGCTAGCGGAGGAGTTCTATCAAATACTTATGAAACCTTAGTGTTTTATGATAGAGATCAGGAAGATAAATTGATTCCTGTTTTGGCTACAGAAGTGCCTTCCACATCTAATGGCGGAATATCACAAGATGGTTTGACTTACACTTTTAAGATAAGACAAGGAGTCACATTCCATGACGGTTCAGAAATGGACGCAGATGACGTAGTTTTCTCAATTAATAGGTTGTTGATAATGGGGCTTGGTCCTTCTTGGATGTACGCAGAATTACTTGATGATACTGATGAAGACGGTGATGGAATAGTAGATAGCATCACCAAGATTGATCAATATACAGTACAATTTCAATTAAAGGAAGCTGCGCCACGATTTTTGCCAATAATGGCTTACACAGCAGGCTCAATTGTTTCTAAGGATTGGGTTTCTAGCAAAGGTTGCGGATTCCCTGCAGCTGGAGTGCAATGTACCTCAATTGAAAAGGAAGTAATGGGTACTGGTCCATACATGATGAATGAAGATTATGGCGGAAAATGGGTTCCAGAGCAGTATGTTTTAATGCAGTACTATCCAGATTATTGGAGGGGTTGGTCTGATAGTGAGAGACAGTCCTTCGGAGTTACAGCAAAAGGGTTCATAGAAACTGTAGTTGTCAAAAAAAATAATGATCAATCTGCAAGATTACTAGAACTAAGATCAGGTAATGCAGATTCAGTCTATGTTCAACCAACATTTGTTGATGAAGCTTTAACTTATGATAATATTGATTACAAATCTAATCTTCCATCCATGACTATGATTCAGATATCTTTTAATCATGACATAGCTAACCACGAGGGTTCTGCGCCATCTAGTGATTTTTTTGCTAATGAGGATATCAGGAAAGGATTCTGTTATTCTTTTGATTATGATACATTTATCAATGATGTAATAGATAATAGAGGTCAACAACCAAGAGGTCCAATTCCAGACGGTATGTTAGGATATAATCCAAATGGTCCGCAATATAGCTATGATTTGTCTATGGCAGAAATGCACTTTAGAGAAGCCGGCGTTTGGGATACTGGATTCAGTGTTGATGCTTACTACAATTTAGGTAATGATGTAAGGCTTGAAGGATTATTATTACTTGAAAATTCGATTGAGAGTTTAAATCCTAATTTCAATATTGAAATTCAAGGGCTTGAATGGCCATTGTTTTTAGATAAACTTAAAACCAGAGAAATTCCAATTTTCATGCTTGGTTGGGGTGCAGATTATTCCGATCCGCACAACTTCGCTCATCCTTTCTTGCATGGTGCAGAGGGATATTACCCTTCCAACTACTTAGGATTTCAATACGATGATCTTGATAATTTAATAATGGAAGCGGCGGCCGAACAAGATACCTTYCAAAGACAGCAGATGTATTAYGACATTGCAGATTTAGAGCATGAAAARGCATTACATATTTGGTGTTATCAACCAACGAGTTATMGAATTGTCAAAGACTGGGTAAATGGTTGGTATCATAATATGATGCACGGTACATTGTATTACACTTTGAGTAAGAGTTAGACACTGTATTCTTAAGTAAAACGTTCTTTAGCAGGACGTGAAACTTTGGATATATGTAGCCCGAAGATTAGCATTGACTATTCCGGTCTTGCTAGGTGTTACTATCATCACATTTTACTTGTCATATGGCATGGGAGATCCATTAGCTGCTTACGTAACCGAAAGAACTACTGATGAACAGTACGAAATGTTGGCTGAGAAACACGGTATTAATGAGCCAATTTATGTTCAGTATTTTACTTATCTTAAAAGTGTAATCACTTTTGATTGGGGTTATTCAGAAGTTCTAAATGAAGATGTATCAGATGCTTTGAGGTATAGATTTGCGGCAACACTTGAGCTTTCGATTTTAGCTTTTATATTTGCTGTAGCAACAGCAATTCCTCTTGGAATTTTTTCGTCAATTAGGCAGAATCGATGGGAAGATCATAGTATTCGTTTATTTGCATTAGCCGGTTCAGCAATACCAATCTTCTGGTTCGCTTTAGTTCTTCAATATTTCTTCGCAGTAACTCTTGATGTTTATTTTCCTGAATTAAATTGGCCAATTACTTCGCGTTTTGATGAAGTTCTTTGGGAAATTAAAGATCCTATTGATATGAATACTAATTTTTTACTTTTTGATGCTATAGCTGCAGGTTCTTGGATTCATTTCAAGGATGCTTTAAAGCACATGGTACTTCCAGCTACCGTTTTAGCATATAGTTCAATGGCAACAATTATTCGGTTGATGAGAGGAAATATGCTGGATGTTTTAGGTCAAGATTACATTCGAACAGCTAAATCTAAGGGCCTTTCTGAAAGTCAAATTACCTACAAGCACGGAGCTCCAAATGCAATGATTCCTACAGTAACGCTTCTAGGAATGGGGTTTGCAGGATTAATTAATGGTTCAGTATTGACTGAGACTATTTTCACTTGGCCGGGATTGGGTGCATGGGCAATTACAGCAATGCGAAGTTTAGATGTATCTGCAATACTTGCATATACTTTATTTTCAGCTTTTCTTTACATAATCGCAAATTTAATTGTTGATATTTTGTATGCTTTCTTAGATCCAAGAGTTGAATTAAGCGGTCATTCAAGTACAGCAGAGATAGTGATAGTTTCTCTATCAATATTACTTTTAGTCACAACTTACTTTAGCGTAGATTATGCAGTTGTACTTGGTGTTATTATTCTAGTTTCCCTGATTTCGTTTTCGTTATATTTTATGGGAGTACGATTTTGGAAAAATCCCGAAGACCTTTGGCTCCTTTTGTTATCATTAGGAACTTTGTTYGTAGTTTGGTCAATACTATCGGGTTTCTTCATGACTATTTTAATGATTTTAGCTATTTTTTATTTGGGTTATCTAGCATACAATTGGAACGATTTGAAAGGCAGTCTCACACCAAAATTTGATGAATTTAAAAGAACACTGTACCAAATCAGAAAGAATCCACTCACTATGCTAGGCCTCTTTTTGGTTATATCTTTGATTTCGGTTGCCTTTTTTGCACCTTGGCTTGCACCGCCTTCAGAAAATCAGAGAGATCCGATGAGAATGGAAGAACATTTTTCTTTCAATCAACCCAGGAATTTTCAACCACCTTGCTATTTTTCTTGTACAGCCGATTCAGGTGAAGTAGATGGTTATATTTTGGGAAGTACTGACAGAGGTTACGATATTTATTATGGAATAGTTTGGGGAAGCCGTACCTCACTGAGATGTTGCAGTTAAGGTTGTGATTTACGGGTACATTTATTGCAGTAGTAATCGGGGCAGTTTCTGGATATTATGGAGGTAGAGTAGATGATATAGTAATGAGGATAACAGATGTCTTTATTGCTATCCCTGGTTTAGTTTTGGCTTTAGCAATTATTGCAGTTACTGAGGATACTTCTATTGAAATGTTGATGTACGCTCTCATAATAGTGGGGTGGCCTGGGTTTACGAGAATTATCAGAGCTGAAGCTCTCAGAATACGTAAATTGCCCTATATTGAAGCTGCGAAGGCATCAGGTGCTTCAGATTTTAGAATAATATTTAAACACGTCATTCCTAACTGTATTACCTCTGTAATTGTTATTGCTACTATGGATATGGGAGGTATTGTATTGTCTTTGGCTGCGTTAGGCTTTTTAGGATTCGGAGGAGGGCCTGATTTAGCAGAATGGGGTAAACTTGTTTCATTTGGACAAGACAATATCTTACTGGGTCAATGGTGGTCTTTCTTTTTCCCTGGACTAGTCATAGCCTTGTGGGCTCTAGGCTTTTACCTTTTAGGAGATGGAATTAGGGATATTTTGGACCCTAAGCAGAGGAACTAATGTTAGAAATCAAAAATTTAAAAACAAATTTCAATACTTATGACGGTGTCGTTAAAGCATTAGATGGAGTTAATCTTAAAATTGAAGATGGAGAAATATTTGGTTTAGTAGGAGAAACAGGTAGTGGAAAATCTGTCACCTGTTATTCAGCTTTGAAATTACTTCCAAAGGCTGGTGAAGTCGTTGATGGCAGCATTAAGCTAAATGGAGAAATATAACAAATGCTTCTGATGAAAGACTAAGAGAAATAAGAGGTGGCGAAATTGGTATTATTTTCCAAGATCCTCTCTCTGCACTTAATCCAGTCATGACAGTTAATGAGCAAATTGGAGAAATCCTAGTCCTTCATCAAAATGCAGAGCTTCAAAAGTTAGCATTAGAAAAAGAAATTCCAACTTTTAAAAGTGAAGAATGGAAAGCTTCCCCTGGTGTAGAATTCACAATAATGGCATTTTGTATATCCTTTATTTCATTGTTTGTTATGTTGGGCCAATGGAGATTTTCTTTACCTTTCTTATTTGTGATTATGTTGATGTTCCTAAGAGATTACTTGCAGAGAGATAATCCTGCATCTGCACTAGATTTGATGGTAATAGATGCATTGTCTAGAGTTAAATTGCCTAATCCCGAACAAATAGCCAATTCCTATCCTCATGAATTGAGTGGAGGTATGCAACAAAGAGTAATGATTGCAATGGCTTTAGCAGGTAAAGCTAAAATGCTGATTGCAGATGAGCCAACAACTGCATTAGATGTAACAATTCAAGCTCAAATATTACAATTAATTAAAGATATTCAGAAAGAGGAAAATATGTCTGTTCTTTTGATAACACACGATTTAGGAGTAGTAGCCGAAACCTGTGAAAGAGTTGCAGTAATGTATAAGGGCAAAATTGTCGAACAAGCTACAGTAGACGAGATATTTTCAAATCCAAAGAACGATTACACTAAAGGCCTGTTGGAAGCTATACCAAAAGGTGGTAAGGAAAGATTGAAAGTTCCTAATCTAGAGGAGACTGTTGCCTTATGAAGGAAATATTAAAACTCAAAAATTTAAAGAAGCATTTTCCCGTAAAAAATTCCTGGGGAACTGATGTGGCCTTGGTGAAAGCTTTAGATGGTGTTGATTTAAAAATAGAATCTGGAAAAACATTTGGTATAGTCGGAGAGAGCGGTTGTGGAAAAACTACCTTAATGAGAACTTTACTTAGATTAGTAGAACCTACGTCAGGTTCAGTTATTTTATCTGAGGAAATTACTGGCAATAATTTTAGTAGTAATAAGCTAGAGGAGTTAACTAGTGAAGAATTACGTAATTTCCGTAAACAAATTGGAGTTGTTTTTCAAGATCCAATGGGGGCTTTGAACCCAAGAATGTTGATTAAAGATATTGTGAGTGAACCACTTGTTATACATGGTAAAATAGATAATGTACGTTCGCGAGTAATTGAGTTGTTGGAAAATGTAGGTCTTGGAGAGGAGCACTTGTATAGATATCCACATGAATTTTCAGGAGGTCAGCGACAGAGGATAGTTATTGCTAGAGCCCTTGCCCTTGATCCAAAAATATTAGTTTTAGATGAGCCTACTTCTGCTTTAGATGTGTCAGTCCAAGCTCAAATTCTTAATCTTCTCAATGACTTACAAAAGAAATATGATTTAACTTATATTTTCATTTCACATGACTTATCAGTAATTGAGTACATGTGTGATCGCTTAGCAGTCATGTATTTGGGTAGGGTTGTTGAAGAAGCAGACACTGACGAATTATTTTCTAATCCTCAGCATCCATATACCAAAGCCCTTTTGTCTGCAACTCCAAGTTTTGATAAAAATAAGGATAAAATTATGATTCTTGGAGATGTTCCAAGTCCAATTAATTATTTAGATGAATCAAAAGCTAAATTGGCTACAGAAATAACAGAGCAAGAGAAATTGGAAATTAGTGCAATTGAAGGAAAGGGAATTGACTATATTGTTCGTTCAAGTTTGAACGAAGTAATTCCACTTGTTCAAATTTCAGATGGACACTATGCAAGAGTAAGACAACAATGACTGAGCAAGTACCGATTCGTAGATTATTAGCCCACACAAAAAATCATAGGTCTACAATGTGGTTAGCTACCTTATTTTCTATTTTGAATAAGATATTCGATTTAGCACCGCCTTTGTTGATAGGTGCCGCAGTAGATGTTGTAGTTAAGCAAGAAGAATCAGTTTTGTCAGATTTCGGTTATTCAGACCCTAAGGAACAATTAATTGTGTTGTCTATTTTAACAGTTATAATCTGGGTTTTTGAATCATTATTTGAATATATTTATGGAGTATTATGGCGTAATTTGGCACAGACAGTTCAGCACGAATTAAGACTAGATGCCTATTCACATATTCAGAATTTAGAAATGGAGTGGTTTGGAGATCAATCTAAAGGGGAATTAATGTCAATTTTGAATGATGATATTAATCAATTAGAGAGATTTTTGGATAAAGGTGCAAATGAAATACTACAAGTTAGTACTACTGTTGTGATAATAGGAGCAATTTTTTTCTATATTTCACCTACAATAGCTCTATACTCGATTGGAGCAATTCCAGTTATTGTTATTGGGTCCTTTATGTTTCAATCTCGAATAGCGCCCAGATATTCTAAAGTGAGGAAAGAAGTTGGCTTACTTAATGCATTGTTGTCCAATAATTTGAGTGGAATTAGTACAATTAAGAGTTTCACAACTGAAGAGCTTGAAGTCGAAAGAGTTAGAAAAGCATCTCAAGCCTACCGTGAGGCTAACCAGGATGCAATAAGACTCAGTGCTGCCTTTGTTCCACTTATTCGAATGGCCATACTTGTTGGATTTACAGGCACATTGCTTCATGGTGGTTTGATAACTTTAGAAGGAGAAATGGCTATTGCATCCTATAGCGTTATGATATTTATGATGCAAAGACTTCTTTGGCCTTTAACTAGGTTAGGAGAAACTTTTGATTTGTACCAAAGAGCCATGGTTTCCACAACAAGAGTTCTTAATTTATTAGAGACTGAAATTAGAATTGAAGAGGGGGCTTTGCCTTTAGATTCTTCTAATGTCAAAGGAGAAATTAGTTTTGAAAATGTTAGTTTCTCTTACCCCGGAAGAGAGCTTGTAGTAGATAATTTCGATTTTAAAATTGCACCAGGCACTACTCAAGCTATAGTTGGGCCCACAGGGAGCGGTAAGACGACACTCATCCGTCTTTTGTTGAGATTTCATGTGCCAAAATTAGGAAATATTTTCTTGGATGGAAATGATATATCAAAATTAAGTTTGAAGGATTTAAGGTCTTCAATTTCTTTGGTCACTCAAACAATTACATTGTTTCCAGGCTCTGTCTTACAAAATATAGCGTACGGTAGTAAAGAACCTTCTGAGTCTGATATCATTGAGGCAGCTAAAGTTGCTGAAATACATGACTTCATTGAAAGTCTACCAGACGGGTACGAGACTCAGATTGGTGAAGGGGGACACAAGCTATCTGGTGGTCAACGACAAAGAATTTCGATTGCAAGGGCAGTTCTGAAAGATGCTCCAATTTTAGTACTCGATGAGGCGACCTCGTCGGTTGATAACGAGACAGAAGAAGCCTTACAAAAATCTTTAGATTTTATATCGAAAGATAGAACGACTATAGTTATTGCTCACAGGCTATCTACAATAAGACATAGTGATTCTATAATAGTCTTAGATGGTGGAAAAGTAATAGAGTCAGGTAAGCATGAACAATTAATAGATAATAAATCAAGTTATTATCGTCTCTGGAATGTTCAAACCGGTGTAAGGGAATAGTAATAGTCGTTTTTATGTCCCCCTTCCCCCATTAAACTATATCGGGCCCGTAGATCAGCCTGGAAGATCGCCTGCTTTGCAAGCAGGAGGCCTCGGGTTCAAATCCCGACGGGTCCACCATTATTTCTGCGAATATTTTTTATCCCAGACCCTTTGACTAACTTATGCGTGCACTAGTAGCAGTTATGCTTGCGATTATGGTTAGCTTTCAACCATCTTTGTCATTTGGAGGCGAATCTGATGACAATTTTCAGATAGTCTCATACTCTTCCTTAGTAGAAAATAACGAGGATAGATGGTGGGAGGATACTAGAATGGATATGAATAAAAATCGCATGCATGATATGTTAGATATAGCACTCGAGCAAGGAAAGTATGTTTATGATGGTAAAATTTCAGTTTTAGTAGATTTTGATCACATGCCTACTAAAGAAGACGAACAATTGTTAATTGATGAAGTAGGGTTTGAGCCTTCTTGGCGTTTTCACCATATTCCAATAATTTCTGGTGAGGTCAAAACTGATCTTTTAGATGAATTACTTGAAATTGAAGGAGTAGTTTTCCTAACTCTTAATGGTGAGTTACAAATTGCTTTGGATAATGCAATAGGCATTCATCATGTTGATACAGTTTGGGACTTTGGATATACCGGAGAAGGAATTAGCATTGCAATTATTGATACAGGTATTGATCCATTACATGTAGGTTTGAATGATTTCGATGATGATCCTTCAACTGCAGATCCTAAGGTTGTTGCATTCTATGATGCGCTAGATGGCAGCGGGGACGATGGAAGCGGTGAAACAGAGCCATATGATGATCAAGGCCATGGTTCACATTGTGCAGGTATTTCAGCAGGAACTGGTGCAGTTGGTGAAGGTCCATTAAGTGATGGTTCAACACCGTACAGAGGAGTTGCCCCTGGTGCCTCTTTAGTAGGTGTCAAGGTATTGGACGGTGGAGGTTCAGGAAGCTTTGCAGAAGTGATGAAGGGCATGGAGTGGACTATTGATAATCAAATCAAATACAATATTCGTGCAGCCTCTATGTCTTTAGGTGGTGTTTGGTTAGTTGAATTAACTCAAGAACAAGAAGAGCGTATTACCCATTTAGCAAATGAGATGGTAGCAGCGGGGATTTCGTTAATGATAGCAGCAGGTAACAGCGGTGGTTACGGAACAATAGGTACACCTGGTGCAGCTAAGGATGTCATAACTGTAGGTTCTACAGAAGATAGCAAAGAATTAGCAGTTTATTCAAGTAAGGGTCCAACTCATGAAGGCCAAATTAAGCCTAATGTAGCTGCAATTGGTTCTGCAGTAATGTCGGTTGAAGCAAACAGTGGAAACGGCTATGCATCCTATTCCGGAACAAGCATGGCTACACCAATGGTTGCAGGAATGGCAGCTCTACTTCTTCAAGCAAATCCAGACCTACAGCCTTTGATGGTTCGAAGTATTTTGGAATCAACTGCTGAATACAGATGGTTGAGTCATCCTGTAAGGCCAAACAATGATTACGGTTGGGGATTTGTTTTAATGGATGCAGCATTGGAAGAAGCAATTCAATATGATGCTAGTCTTTCGATTAATTTGAGTGCAGATACTTCTGTTATTTACTACGAAGGTAATGAAACAGATGGTGGTAACGACACTGCGTCTAGATTTTTCGTTTATGAAAATCAAAATTTAGAATTTGTTACAGAGGGTAACATTTCCAATATTGAATGGAGAGATGTTCTTATTGAAGATATTTGGCATACTGTTGATTCTATAGATAAGATAGATGTTATGCAAACTCAACTTGGAAAAGGAAATCATACTATTTGGGTTAGGGCAATTAGTTCCGAGGGAATAAGTGCACCGTTAACAATTGCTTTGAATATAGGAGAAGCACTCCCCTCCAAAAGTGAAGATACTCCAGGCTTTTCATTTGCGTTTGTTGTGTTCTCGCTTCTATTAGTCACAATTTCCAGATCTAGAAGAGCATAATACATATATATCCCCTTGATAGGGAAATATTATGCAAGAATTCAATGTGTCATTGGCTGATAAGCCAGGAGAGTTGGCTGAAGTCGCATCAGCTGTTGGAGAAAATGGAATTGGGATCCTCTAGAGTCGACCTGCAGGCATGCAAGCTTGAGTATTCTA
>MIZB01000330.1_pt1 | contig 27517 bp, 24 predicted proteins | sample 888171 | NCBI WGS metagenome assembly MIZB01 (sample SAMN05440186, study PRJNA335308) | marine metagenome | isolation source: marine water
GAAAACAATTCTAATTTATCTAGAATATTAGAAATATACACAATGTTACCTTTTGCTCTAAGTGCGGCTATGATTGGATTAGGTGTCATGTTAGGTATAATCAAACTTAACCCGAGCGCAGCATATGATTTTCGTTTTTTACCAGTTCTTGCTCATGTTATAATCACAGTCCCTTTTGTAGTCCGAATAATCTTACCAGCTTTGCGTTCCTTTGATTTAAGTTACGATGAGAATGCTAAAGTCTTGGGAATGAGTAATTTTAGCAGATTCTTTAAGATTAAATTGCCGTTGATGAAAGGTTCCATTCTAGTTGCTACGGTTTTTACATTAGCTATGTCTTTGGGTGAATTTGGAGCTTCCTTTATTGTTGCTCGTAATTCAGAATGGATAACTCTTCCTTTACTAATAGATTCTTTAAGAGGTAAACCTATGAAAGATCCACTTACGGTTCCATCCTCGAATGCAGTTGCTACAGTACTTATGTTAATTACAATGATTCTATTCTTGATAGTTGAAAAATTTAGAAATACTAAAGACAGAGGTATGTTCTGATGCTAAGCTGTCTTAATTTGTCTAAAAAATATGGTAAAATTCTCTTTAATGAATTGAACATAAATCTTGAAAAAGGAGAAATATTAGCAATAATAGGTCCTTCGGGCTGTGGTAAAACTACGCTTTTAAGATGTATTTGCGGCCTTGAAGAGTTAGATTCGGGCAAAATATTGTTGAATGGTGATGACATAACTAAAATTCCAGCAGAAGAGCGTGGTATTGGTTTACTTTTTCAGAAACCGGTTCTTTATCCTCATTTATCAGTTTCCGGAAATCTTTCACTTGCTTCATTTAATAATCATGATAAAGCTCTCGTCGAAGTAGGTTTGCCTAACTTTGAAGATAGAGATGTAGATACTTTGTCAGGAGGTGAGGGACAGAGAGTAGCTCTCGCTAGAGCTCTCCTTGCGAATCCAAATGTCTTATTGTTAGATGAGCCATTTAGTGCGTTAGATTTAGACATGTCAATTAAATTAATAAGTGATGTGAGAGCTTTGCTTAAAGATCGTAGCTGTCCTGCAATATTAGTAACTCATAACATAGAGGAAGCTAAGCTTTTTTCTGATAGAATGATTGATTTGTCAAAGATATAGCTTATCTTATCATTGGTGAAACAAAACAAAATTTCCGCGGATAAGGAGTACATTTCCACTGTGACACTGGATTTCCACTTTTCCAGATTCGCCGATTTCATTATGAATTCCTCTTCCTCCCATTTTCAGTTTTTCATGATCTAATTCCCATCTTGCCCCCTCAATACTAACTCTGGCTTCAGGGACCGAAATTAGTGAAAATAAGGTGCCTTTTTCATCTTCTATGATTTCTAAATCTGAAATACATTTTACTGTGAATTTATCATCAATAAGTTCAATTCGAGAGTCAAAAGCTAGACCTAAAGCAGCAATTGTATGATCAATTCTTCCTCCTGACCACCCTACAATTTTAATTTTCTTTGAACCTCTTTCAATAGCATACTCTACAGCTTTCTCTAAATCGGTTTTTTGAATATCTTTGTTTAATATTAACCAATCTTCCAGCTTTGTAGCCGTTTTATCAGAAATCGAATCTAAGTCACCTATTACTTTATCTGGCAATATTTCATACTCAAGAAGTCTATCAGCGCCTCCGTCAGCGGCAACAATTAACTTATTTCTAGACAATTCAATTATACTTTTACTCAGCGGCCTGTTTCCTACGATTAGTGCATCCATGATTTATTTTATTAATTTTTTCTTATTCATATTTATTTGCCTTAGATATCCTTTTCCAAAAAATGTAAAGAGTTTGCTTCTTAGTGTATTTCTGGCAATTTTCTTTGAGTCATTTCTATATGTAATCTTTTCATAAATGTCCATAAAATTGCTACTAGCGTGGTACTTTTCCCTTAATTGGTCATATTTATTTTTATCAAAGTGTTCCCAAAATTGGTTGTAATCAAAATAGCACGTTGAAAAAAATCCTTTAAACACGCCATTAGCAAAAGAAAACTTTTCAAAGGTCTGATTTATAATTTTTGAATCAATATTACTATTTTTAATGCCGTAAATTCCTACGTCTATGATTATGTTATCTTCACAAATATCTTTTCTCCTTGTACTGAATGTCTTATCAGGATGGTAATTGTCTTTGCTCGGGCAAATCCACAGAGGATACGTTTCAGTCATTTCATCAACTAATTCCAAAGCTTTCTTCAAATTAGATAGCGGTACGCCGATGTCTGTAGTAAGGACGTGCTCGTCTCTCGCATAATCTCCTACAATTTGATTAGCAGCTAAGAAATATTTACCAACATTTAATCCGTCACCTTGAATCATTTTTCTAGGAATTAAAGAATAAACTAGTCCTGCGTAGAGATAATCTCTTAATTTATATGGAGTGTAAAGGTAATGACCCCAAAAAGCAGAATAACTGTATCTTTCTAAATAATCTACGAGTCTCAAATAATTAAAATCTTTTTTATTTGCTATCTGGGCATAGATGCACATGTGCCTTTGTTTTAGAATACTTTTATCTTTTATGATTAGTATTTCTTCTTTTCTAACCTCTTTAACAAAATTAGCACATACAATAGTGAAATCATTTTTACTATTTACAAAAGCTTCAATGAAATTATCTTTTTGTTCTTTTATTTTCATTGAAAAATCGGAATAAAATTCATCAAACGATTTATAGTGTAGATAATTTATTTTCACATAATTTTCGCAATCAATTAGCTTCATTTTGACTCTTGTGATAATTCCCATAGTGCCATATGTTCCTCCAATACCGTAATACAAGTCTGAATGATTTTTTTTTGAAACATTTCTAACAAGGTTTCCATTACCGAGTATAACATCGAAATCTATAACATTATTATTAAAAAATCCATGGATATAAGAATTAGAGCCTAAAGCTAAGCCACCTAAACATCCACCTACTGTAAAATTATCACCTTCAGGCAACGAAGGTACCATTTTCTTTTTAGGTATAGTTTTCCTATTTATCTGACCTACGCTTACAGAGGCTTCACAATCAATAAAGTCTTTTTCTATGGACAATATGGAACTCAATCGTGACGTATCAACTTTATTCTGGTTATTCTTGAATTGTAAATCTCGATGATTATGCCCTTTCCTACTAGTTGTAATTAATTTTTTATTGTTTTGAATAACATTACGGATTTTTTCTACTTTCTTGTTATAGTTTCTATATGTCATACTACATCAAGTTGACTCTTCCAGTAATGAAAGGGTTATTTTTCTTCTCATCCTCAAGGAAAGTCTCAGGCCCATGTCCAGGATATATTATCGTATTATTTGGCAAAGGCAATATCTTTTCTTTTATACTTTTCATAAGTTCGTTAGGATTTCCCCCAGGCAAATCAGTTCTTCCTACTGAGCCTTTGAATATAACATCGCCACCTATGAGTATACCGTCAGTGTAGAAGCATAATGAATCGGGACTGTGACCAGGACAATGTAGAATATCAAAAGTAGTATTGCCCACCGTAACTTTATCACCCTCATTTAATAATCCACCGTGTTTGATTTTTGAGATCTGGTATCCAAATGATGCTGCAATAGGTCCTACATTACCAAGCATACTAACACCTATTGGCGATATTTCTAATCTCAATTGTAATTTTTCCATGGCCTCGTTGCTTCCAGCGATGTGATCAATATGACAATGTGTTGCAATTAGGCGAGTTATTTCCATTTTCTCTAGTTCAGCAACCTTAAGTATTTTTTCAATTTCATCTCCAGGATCAAAAAATATAGTTTCTTTCGATTCTTCATCCATTACTAGTGTAGCATTCATCTCTAGAGGGCCTACTGGAATTTGCAAAATTTTCAATGACATATCTAAAAGACCTTTTCACCTTCAGGCGCAATTACTGTGTTTTCAACATCTTTTTTTAACGAAATTTTAGGACCTATTATAGAATTACTTATTGTAGCTCCGTAAATCTTGCTGTCAGAAAGTATCACTGAATTGGAAATCATAGATTTTTCTATAAATGTATCAGGGCCAACTACCACATTTGGACCTATAATGGAATCTACGATTTCGCTAGTTTCATGAATTTGAACATTATCTTTTATTTTATTGTTTTCTTCATCATTTTTTGCTTTCAATAATTTGAAGTTTGCTTCTAAATAAGACTCTGGAGTTCCAGCATCTATGAAATGACCTTCAAATGGCATTCCAAATAGTCCATTACCTACTATTTTAGGATAAATGTCTCTTTCTACGGAAACTTTCTTATTTTCAGGAATCATATTAATTATTTCAGGCTCAAGGAGATAAGTTCCGGCATTTATTAAGTTTGATAATTCTTCGCCTTTAGGCGGTTTTTCTTGAAATTCCAGTATTTCACCATTTACTAATTTTACCACTCCAAATCTGTTAGGATTATCCACTTCCCATAAAGCTAAAGTGCCTTTTGCTTTTTTTGAATTATGGTATTCAATCATTTCCTCTAAATCTAAAGAAGTTACGACATCTCCGTTGAAAACTGCAGTAGTTCCAGTTATATATTTTTCACAATTTTTCATAGCACCTCCAGTTCCGAGAGGTTCATTTTCAGGAACAATTATCACTTTTCTTCCTACATTGGTTTGCTTGAAATATTCAAGCATTTGTTCTATACCATAATTAACAGCTAAAATTACAGTATCTATTCTCTCTGGCAGATTTAGTATCATTCTCTCGACCATTGGAATATTTCCCAGAGGTAGGAGGGGTTTTGGTATGGTTTTAGTTAAGGGTCTCAATCTTGTTCCTAAACCACCGACTAGGATTATAGCTTCCATTATTATTTATTCATCTAAGAAGTGATGTATTAATGTTATGCAGGCTGAAGTTAATAGACTGATTTCTCCGATTTTCACTTTGTCAAATGATTTGAGCGTCTCCATTTCACTATCACTAGGATCTCTGTCATCGCCTAGTATAAATGTTTTATAATTAGATTTTACTTCCTTATTACCATTTTCACTCAGTAAAGCAGGTTTTGGTAGTTTTTTAACTAGCTCTTCAAAATCTTCTCTTTGCATGGTTACACCCGGACTTGTTTCTAGAGGGCCTTCACTCTCACTCAGTTTAATTAAACCATTACGTATTAATGCAGCAGTTGATCTTTCATCGGGATTAAGGTATTTTATGCTTTTACCCGAAAAGTGAACGGTAATGTCAGGTTTAGGTTTTCCTCTTAATGATAGCCATACGTCAGTATCTCTTCTAATCCCGTGTGATTTCCATAATGAAGCTGTTATTGATCTAACTAAAACATCTAATCTTCCAGCCCCTCCACAAATATCATCTAACTTCCAATCAGCTACAGTATGTGCTCTGTGACCAATAACAAGGAAATTTCGTTTTGCCATCATTTCTTCTTTTTAGGCTTCTGTTCTACCATTTCAGCTTCTTGAATGTCGCCATCAAAGCTCCATTCTTCGGCTTTCACAGTTTCGTGTTCTTCAACTCCTTTTAAGCTAAACCTAGCCATTAAGATTGCACAGCCAACAAATACAGCTATACCGGGATAAATTGATGGTTCGTTTATGATTCCAAGATAGATGCCGGAAACTGCCATCGCCGCAAGCCCTATACCCATAATAGCTTCTCCAGCGATTAATCCAGAAGCAAAGAGGATGCCGGGTCCGTGACTCTTTTCTTTTTCAACATCAAGTTTTGCTCTATTTTCACTTTTCAGCAAATTAGGATTAGTCTTTTTCAATGAATCATCAAATCTATTATCAACATACATTTTGATTAACCCTCCTATGAAGATTGGAATTGTCATTTTGAGACTTAGATACATACCTACAGCTACAGCCATTATTGAGATGTCTAATTTTCCATTATCTTTAATCCAGTATTGGGTTGCAGCTACTAGTAAACTTCCAGCAAATAGGAATGAAGGTATTGATCCTTCTAGAAATCCGCCAATTATGAAAAGAAAATACGAGCAAACAAGTAAGTTGATATAATTCTCAGTATGCCTTAATGCTATTAGACAAAAAGCAATGCCTGCGCCCATGAATACCATAGCCCAGTCCATACCGCCTTCTAAAATCCCAGTAGTTATACTAGACATTAAAAATGCTTGAGGTGCAGCAAGTTCACCGTTTAATATTTGTTCGGAAAGAAGATTTAGGACCAATGGTATTGCTAATGCGCCTGCCGTAATTCCCACAATTTGTCCTATTTGTTGTCTCCAAGGAGTAGCTCCCAAAATATAGCCAGTTTTCAAGTCTTGTAAATTATCTCCAGATATTGCACCAGCACAAGCTACAAACGCTGCAACACCGATGACTGCAACTTGTAAATCAGCAGTATTTTCTCCATTGTAAACAAAGCTATTGAGGAGAGTAAATGTAGTTGCAGTTAATATTACGACGATAATTGTTACTCCAGAAAGGGGGTTGTTACTACTACCTACGACACCAGCCATGTACCCGGCAACTGCAGAAAATAGAAAGCCAGCTGTAAAAATAATGATAAGAGAAAGAATGGCAGGCAGCAATAGCCCCGAAATTAACCATACCATGAAGAACATTGGAACTGCCATAGCAAGGCTAGTGATTGCAACAGATTTTGCAGGTAAATCTTTATCAGTTCTAGCCATTTTTCTTTCAGCTACGGTTTGTTTCGTAGCTTCGAACATTTCGGTTATTCCCTTGAAGAGGGCTTCACGCATTACTACTAACGTGTACAAACCTCCAACAAGCATTGTGCCAACTCCAGCCATTCGCCGGCGTTCATTCATATGTGAAGCGTAGTCACCATAATTTGCTACATTTCCATTAGCAGCTTCGCTTGAAATATAGCTGATGAATAAATCAGTAGGATTGAGTATGGAACTTGCCACTGGCATTATGAAAATTGCACCTAGTAACCCTCCGAAAAATACAAAACTTGCGATTCCAGGTCCAATTATGTATCCTACCCCGAGAAGCGCTGGCGATAATTCAGCCCCAAGGTAGAATGTTGTTTTAGATTTTGCATAAGCAACGGACTGATCTAATTTTCCGGTTAGTGTGTAAAACCCATCCCATCCGTGTTCCCATAATCCGAAACTAACTTGTTTTCCATTTGCTATAACAGATGAGCAAAGTTTGTACAACGCTCCGAAAGCAATTCCAATGAAAATCGGCATAACTTGAGTTCCACCTTTCTCACCTGCAACTAAGACCTCTGCACATGCAACACCTTCAGGATACGGCAATTTCTCCTTAACTACGAATATTCTTCGAAGACTGATAGAAAATAAAACTCCAATTGTTCCACCTACAAGAGCGATAATAGCAGTCTTGAGATATGGAAATTCAGCCCATCCAATTTCACCATTACTTTGGCTATTCATTATTATTAATGCAGGTAAAGTAAAAATTACACCAGCAGCTAAAGATTCACCTGATGAAACTGCGGTTTGAACCCAGTTATTCTCTAAGATATTTGTGCCTTTAGAAATATTAGCTTTTTCTAAGCTTCTAAGTACTGCCATAGAGATAACTGCAGCAGGTATTGAAGCACTAACAGTCATGCCAACGTAAAGCCCTAGATAGACATTTGCTGCAGTTAGTAGAAAACCTAAAAGTATCGCTAAAATGATTCCTTTAGTTGTTATTTCAGGTAGAATTTTTTTGGCTGAAATGTATGGCTTATGATCAGCATTTGAAGGCATAACGACATTCCAACTTTGGCAGTAACATTAATGCTTATGCCCCTCCGTACTTTTTAACCACCTACTCTTTAACTAATACGTGAGCGAAGGCATAACTCTAAAATTCTTTCAAGAGTCGGGTTTCACTAGGCAAACTTGTTCAAAGTGTAAATGCCATTTCTGGTCTCTAGTTGAAAGCGAGCTTTGCGGCGATGCACCCTGCGTAGAATATTCGTTCATTGGGAAGCCTTTGTTCCCCAAACCAATGAATTTAGATGAAGCTAGAGAAGCTTTTCTAAGGTTCTTTGAAAATAATAAACACACGAGGGTTGATAGGGCTTCAGTAGTTGCACGTTGGAGAAATGACATTTATCTTTCAATTGCTTCAATCGCAGTATTTCAACCTCATGTTACAAGTGGCTCTTCAAATCCACCAGCTAACCCTCTGACCATTTCACAACCTTGCATTCGTTTAAATGATCTAGAATCAGTAGGTAGAAGTGGCAGACATTTAACTACTTTTGAGATGATGGCTCACCATGCCTTTAATGATGATGAAAAGACATACTATTGGCAAAATGATACTGTCAGATACTGTCATGAATTTTATACCGGACTAGGCCTTGATGGTTCTAAAATAACTTACAAAGAGAATCCGTGGGTTGGAGGGGGAAATGGAGGTGAAGCACTTGAAGTTTTAGCAGGCGGTCTTGAATTAGCAACATTAGTTTTTATGGATCTTGAAGAAGATCTAGAAGGTGACATAGAGCTTAAGGGTATAAAATTTAAGAGAATGCCTAGATCAATTGTAGACACAGGTTATGGTTTAGAGCGATTAGTGTGGGCTTCTCAGGGTACTTCAACTATTTATGAATCTGTTTTTCCAGATGCAGTTTCATTTTTAACAAAAGAAGCTAATCTAGTTGAAAAGTTAGAATCATCTGGAGCGTTAATCTCTGAAAATGCTAAATTATGTGGAGTATTATCTGTAGATTATGGATCTGATTTGACAAAATTACGAAATATGGTGCTAGATAGACTAAATTCTCAAGGATATGATTTATCTCTGGCAGAATTTATTTCAACAATAGAGCCTCTAGAAAAATTATTTGCGATTGTAGACCATTCCAGGGCTCTAGCATTTATGTTCGGAGATGGTATTGTTCCAAGCAATGTTAAAGCCGGATATTTGGCGAGGATGGTTTTGAGGAGAACAGTGTTATTATCTAAAGATATTAATGTTCCGAATATTTTGCCTAAAATGGTAAAACACCATATTGATAATTTTTCAGAGACTTATCCCGAATTAAGCCAAAATAAATCGCATATACTTGATATGGTCAATTTGGAAATTGAACGATTTACACAAACATTAGAAAGAGGGCGCAGGGCAGTCAAAAGAGCAATAGATTCAGGCGGTATTGATAAAGAGAAATTACTTGAGTTATACGATTCACAGGGCCTTCCTCCTTCGGTAGTTAGCGAGTTTTCTGAAGAGCAAGGTCATTCTATTGAAGTTCCCGATGGATTTTTAGCAATGGTGGCAGATAGACATGAAGGTGCTTCCAAGGATAAAAAAGAACCTCAGAGGATTATACCCGTAGCACCTACAAAGTTATCTTTTTATCAAGACATGGAAAAACGTAAGTTTTCTGCAAAAGTCATTTACTGTGAAAAATCAAAGGTTGCTTTTGATATGACCCTATTTTATCCCGAAGGTGGAGGTCAATTGGGGGATGTAGGTTCTATTCAATGGAATGGGATAAAGAGTAAAGTCATTGATGTTCAAAAAATAGGAGATGTAGTATTACATCAGCTTGAAGGTCAAGTTCCTTCAGAAGGCACAGAAATCGTAGGTTTAGTCGATGATGATAGGCGCTCAAGCTTAAGCAGACATCATACAGCCACTCATTTGATTGGGGCAGCCTGTCGAGAAATATTAGGCTCTCACGTATGGCAAGCGGGAGCGTCAAAGTCAACAGATAGAGCCAGATTAGATATAACTCACCACAGAAGGCTAACGCGTGAAGTTGTAGAGTTAATTGAATCTAGAGTAAATTCATTAATTTTAGAAGATTATAAAGTACACACAGAGTTTTATTCAAGAGAGGAGGCAGATCTAAAGTATGGAAATTCACTTTACCAAGGTGGTGCTCCAAAATACAAGGAAGTTAGAGTAGTCGAAATTCCTAGTATAGATGCGCAAGCTTGTGCAGGAACTCATGTGTCTTCAACATTAAAAGTTGAAGCAGTTAAGGTTTTGAGGACCGAGCGGATACAGGATGGAGTGGAACGTATAGAATTCTCAGCCGGGCCTGCAGCAATTGAAGCAGCTCAAAGAGAAAGGGCTTTATTGGAAAAGACTGCAAAAGAGCTCGGAGTTTCAATAGAACAGGCACCAGATGCAGCACATAAGTTTGTTAAAGAATGGAAAGACTTGCGTAGTAAAGTTTCTTCATTAGAAAAAGAGTTGGCTTCCTTTAAGTCATCAAAAGTTGAATTTGAAAAACTAGGAAATATCAATTTCTACATGGATAATTTAGGCGAAGCAGACATGGGAGAAGTTCAAAAATTAGTTCGGAAAATTACATCAACCGATGGCAACCTAGCAGCAATTGGTTTTTCTAAAGGGGCAAAAGGTTCAATAATTTTGGCGAGCTCTAATTCTCTAGGTATTGATTGCGGTTCTGTACTGAAAGAGGCCTTACACTCAGCAGGAGGTAGTGGAGGCGGAAAAGCTTCATACGCCCAAGGTGCTTGCAGCTCAGAAAAAATATCTTCCGTGTTGTCTAATATTAAGGATTCAATAGTATAATTCTATCTTGTTTCAACCATTATACAAGAATTAATTAAATATTTAATTCCTTCAGTATTTTTTAGCCATGTTTCCAATTCCTTACTTTCAGAACCAGGTTGAAACCAGAGGTGTTTAATTCCTAGTTCAGAAATATGTGGAGTAATTTTCATAGCAACCGGAGGAGGCACTACAAAATTGGCAATATCTGGTAAGCTTTCCATTCCCTCTATCGAAGCATAAGCTTTATCGCCTTCAATTAGCTTTTCTTTTGGGTTTATCGGAACAACATTGTAGCCTTTACTTCTGAGGTCACAGTATATTTTGTTACCATATTTTTGCTTATCATTTGAGGCTCCAATTAAGGCAATAACCGTATTTTCCTCTTTTAATTTTTCGAGTACCATCTAAATTTACATGTGAGCTTTAGTTTTTATTGTTTGAGATTAGTTTCTACACATAGAATATTTCTTTTTTTTAAGCTATATTTTTCGGGGGACTATAGTCCCCCGTAAATTTTAAGGTTCAGAAAAAGATATTTAATGAGCCTTTCAAAAAGGTGGTTTAATGGATTTGGTGATAGTAGAGTCCGGAGCGAAAGCAAAAACTATTCAGAAATACCTAGGTAAAAATGTAATTGTAAGAGCTTCTAACGGCCATGTTCAAGATTTACCAAATTCAGGTAAAGAAGGCAGTAAAGCGGTATGGCCAAATAAAAAATCACAGCTTCCTGAACCTTCTTGGAGCTGGACCCCTCGCTCAGAAAATCACATTAAACGTATATTATCGGATTCCCGACGCAAAAAAGTCGAAAGAGTGCTAATAGCTACTGATCCAGATAGAGAGGGCGAGTTTATAGCTTGGAGATTAGCTGAACTTTTCTCAGAATTTAGAGAAATAAAACGTATTACATTTAATGAAATTACTAAAGAGGCAATTCGTCAAGCTCTAAATTCTGCAGGGGTTGTTGATTCAAAAATGGTCGATGCAGCCAAGGTCCGCAGATTCATGGACCGACTTATAGGATATCGAGCATCTCGTTTTTCTAGATCTTGGAATTTGAGTTCAATGGGAAGAGTTCAAACACCAGCTTTAGGTTTTGTAGTAAAAAAAGAGCATGAAATTGCAAATTTCATATCTACACCATATTGGGCATTACAAGTTACAGCTCAAGGCATAGATTTTAGAGCAAAATTTCATGAAAAGAGTGATGATGATGCTTGGAGAGATTCAAAAGGGAAGTTTGATTCGCATAGAACTAATGTATCTGACTTAGCATCAAAAGGTTTCTCGTCTTTGTCTACAAATGGTTCAATAAAAGTAAGTAAAGTCAGTGTTAGATCATACAAGAGGAGTCCGAAGGCACCTTTTACCACAGACACACTATTGCAAACTGCAGGAAGTAGATATAGCTGGAAGCCAAGCAATACGATGAGACTTGCTCAGGGACTTTACGAAGCGGGGCATATAACATACATGCGAACAGATTCAACCCGAACAAGTTCTTCGTCGAGGCAAGTAGCCAAAGAGAAAATAACTGAAGTTTGGGGTGCAGATCAAGTAGGCAAAGGAGTAGTTTACGCCAAAAAGTCTTCAGATCAGGATGCTCATGAAGCGATACGTCCAACAAATCCTTCGGTAGAGCTTCCAAGTGGGATCGATAGTTCCCAAGCTAAGTTATATCGATTAATTTGGGCACGATTTATTGGTAGCCAAATGATTAATTCGGAATGGTCCTCTATGAAGGTTGAAGCATTAACTGAAGGTTTTCCGAAGCCTTTTGATGGAGATACTAAATGGAGAACTTCTCCAGGTTGGGAATCTGCGTTTGAAAAAATAGATAAGAAACCTTTGACTTCTCCACCAAATCCTGAAATTAAGGAGAATTCAATTCTCAGTTTAGATAGCAAAGAGAATAATCCTAACTTGATTGAAGATGAAACTAAGCCGCCTTCCAGGTATACTCAACACGGTCTCGTAGCATTAATGAAATCCGAAGGAATAGGCAGACCATCAACTTATGCTGCAACAATAAAAAAACTATTAGACCGAAAATATTGCAGTGATGATAGGGGCAGATTAAAGGCGACTTCTAACGGCATTACACTTTGGGATGAGGTAAGTCCATTTTATAAACAAGAGGATAAAAATTTATTTTCAACAGATTTTACATCAGAAATGGAATCTGATTTAGATAATATTGAAACAGGTTCAAGGGATGCTGCAGAAGTTTGGGAAACGTTCCTCAACTATTTTAGAGAGCTGCACGATAATGCATTGAGAAAAAAGAAGGAATTCCCTACCAAACGCCAAATACAATTTTATGAACGTTTAGCTTCATTAGTTTCTTCAGAAAAGCTTGAAGAATTGTTACAAGGTAATGATCCTCTAAAATACAATAGTGAAATGATGGGAGAGCTTATTGATTCTTTGATGAAGGAAACAGAAGGCATGTCACTCCCACCAACTGCAAAGCAGGTTTCATTCATAAAAAGTTTAGCCGAAAATTTAGAAATGAATGAATCTCAAGCATGTGAGCTCGTTTCTATATCTAGCTTTGAAGAATTATCTGGCGGGAAATCAGGAAGTGCAAGTACATTAATAGGTAAATTAAAAGATCTATCAGATAGTAAGCCTAGGCCGACAAGTGTTAAGCAGATGAATTTTGTTAAAAATTTAGCAAATAAGGCAGAATTAGACGAAGATTCTGCATGTAAATTAGTAGAGGTATCTGCTTATTCGGAATTATCAGGTGGAAGAAGTGGTACTGCAAGTAAATTAATCTCAATTCTTCAGAAGAAAGTTCCAAAGAAGGCTCCTAAAAAGAAATGAGTGAAATTACTCATAAATTTTTAAAAGTAGATGGTTTAGAAAATAGATTATATCAATCAAATATATCTAAAGCTTGTTTAGAGCAATCCACATTAGTGATTTTACCAACTGGTATGGGTAAAACAGTAGTGGCCTTGAGAATAATGCTCGAACGTTTAGACTTGGGAAAAATTCTCCTTATGGCGCCAACAAAACCTTTAGCTCAACAACATTTTGATTTCTTTAATGAATTTTTGAACGCTGAAGTTAGTTTATTCACTGGAGCTATCTCGCCATCAGAGCGAGTGCCTCTTTGGTCTAGCTCACAGATAATTATATCGACACCTCAAGTTATAAGTAAAGACATTGAGGCGGCTAGAGCTTCATTAGAGGATTTTTCTTTGGTTATATTCGATGAAGCACATAGAGCCGTTGGAAATTATGCCTATGTTGAGATTGGTAGACATTATCTGGAAGTAGCTCAGAATCACTTGTCAACAGGAATGACTGCATCACCAGGAAGCTCTAAGCCTGAAATTATCAGGTTATGTAGGGATTTGGGTATTACGGCAGTTGAAAATAGAGATGAAAGTGACTCTGATGTTTCTGAATACGTTCAACCAATTAAGACTCGCTGGGTTAAGATTGACATGCCTGAGGCAGTCAAAGATATTGCGAACCAGTTAAGGAAATTACAGGATTATCTTTGTGGCAAGTTGTACAAAGGGGGTTTTCTGGATAGGCCCCGTAAGGTTTCAACAACAATGATTCTTGAGGCTGGTAAAAAATTACAGAGACGGTTTGCCCAAACCAAACCATCTACACCTCCAAATATTTTCAACTTGATGACGACTCAAGCTATGGCAATGAAAACTGCTCATGCCATTTTGACAGTTGAAACTCAAGGGATAATTCAGTTTTTAGATTATAGTAGTAGGATAATTGATGAAGCAAAAGCGAAGAAGAGTAATAGAGCCAATAAATGGTTATCAACTAATAGTGATTGGAAAATCGCTCATAACATAGCAAAGGCAAACAAAGCGAATCATCCAAAATTATCAAGGTTAGTTGAATTAATAGAATTACAATTAGAAGTAGGGACATCTAAATTCATTATTTTTTCAGAGATAAGGCACACAGCTTCATTAATTGTTGAAAAGTTAAGTAATCTTAACGGAGCGAAGCCTGTTCGTTTTGTTGGTCAAGGATCAAGAGATGGTGACAAAGGCATGACTCAAAAACAACAGAAAGAAATTCTTGATCAGTTTAGAAGTGGAGAATACAATATTTTGGTTGCAACTTCAGTTGGGGAAGAAGGGCTTGATATTCCTTCAACTGATGCCGTTATTTTCTATGAGCCCGTATCTTCAGCTATTAGACTTATTCAAAGAAGGGGAAGGACGGGAAGAAATAGGCCTGGAGAAGTTTTCATATTTGTTACATTAGGTAGCAGAGATGAAGCTGCACTTTGGAGTAGTCGAGGTAAAGAGCAACAAATGCAAGACATTTTTGCAGCAGGTAGATTAGAAATAGATGTACCTACAACAGATGAATTAGCAGATTCTAACTTCCTTAACAGCGATGACAGTATTCAGACGACGTTTAGAAAGGAATAATCATAGCCCTAATATTATAACACACCTTTCTACTGCCAAAATATGCGTAGAAAACCAACAGTTCCATTAAAAGAAGAAGTAAAGCATGGGCATGGTTTTTTCAGAGGTGAAAAGTGCCCTCTCAGTGGAGAAGAAGGCGTTTTGGTGCTTTCCCCAAGACATTTGGACCAGTTTGGAAGGATGATGGCAGGAGTATTGCGTCACTTCCCGGACCGATTTGATCTTGAGATGGATAAGCAAGGTTGGGTTGAAGCTTCGGAATTCATTGAAGCAGTTAAATCTCAGCGACGACATTTTCACTATTTGGAAACCAGACATTTGCAAGCAGTAGTTGAAACAGACCCGAAGGGCAGGTATCAATTAATGAACGGTAGATTAAGGGCAACATATGCACATACTCTTGACCTTGAATTAGATCTTCCTACAGATAACAATCCTGAGCATTTATATTTTGCATGCTCGAAAGAAGATGCAGAAGAATATTTAGAACATGGATTGTATCCTGGCGATAGAAATATGGTTCACCTATCAAGTACAAGACTGAATGCTTTAGAAGCAGGCAGGCACATAATTGGAAAGCCAATAGTATTGCTTGTAGATGTTAAATCCGCTGAAGCTGGTGGCAACGAAATAATGAAAGCTGGAACTACAGTTTATCTTTCAAAAGAGTTATCCGGAGAGCACCTGAAACAGCTTCCAGATAGTACCTAAATCTTAGCGTGGAGGAAAAAGATAATTTATCTCGCCGCCCGATATCAAGAGTATTGATTAGTGTCAGCGATAAGTCTGGGATTGAAGAATTATCTAAAGGCTTATCTGAAAATGGTGTTGAGATCATTTCAACTGGCGGAACTTCAAAAGTAATTTCAGGTTCAGGAATTTCAGTTCGTCCAGTTGAAGAAGTTACTAATTTTCCAGAAATGATGGATGGCCGGGTAAAAACACTCCATCCTATAATTTTTGGAGGGATTTTAGGAAGAGATTCTGATAAAGAACAGATGCAGGAGCATGGCATAGGTACAATAGATATGGTGATTTGTAATCTCTATCCGTTTAAGTCTGCAGCTGACAAAGGCGTTAACTTATCTTCCTTAATTGAGGAGATAGATATAGGAGGTCCTAGTTTGCTCAGAGCAGCTTCCAAAAATCATTCACGTGTTTCCGTGGTAACAGATCCTGGAGATTACAATTGGATTTTAGATGAAATATCAAAAGGCGGTTTAACTCTTCAGCAAAGACAACAATTGGCTTTGAAATCATTTAGACATACTGCTGAATATGACTCAATTATACAATCAGTTCTCGGGCAAAGGTTCGGTGAAGAAGATCTTCCCTCCTCGTTACATCTAACGGGAATCGGCAGTCCTCCATTAAGATACGGAGAAAATCCTCATCAGTCTTCTGTTTTTTATTCAGATTTGTTACATTCAGCTCCATCTATAGCTAATTCAGCTCAGATGCAAGGAAAGCAACTAAGCTATAATAATCTTTTAGATTTTGATGCAGCTCTAGCTATCGTAATGGAGTTTGATGAGCCTACTGCAGTTATTGTTAAGCACAATAATCCTTGCGGTGTAGCTAGTTCAACAAATTTATTAGACGCGTTTGATGGTGCAATGAGTACAGATCCTCAAAGTGCTTTCGGCGGAATAATCTCATTCAATAGAGAGGTTGATGCTTCCTTGGCGAAAGAAATAATTTGCTCATTCAAAGAAGGTATAATTGCCCCCTCTTATTCAAAAGAGGCCTTGGAAATTTTTTCTTCAAAAGAGAATTTGAGAATAATGAAAACTGGGAATTTGGAGTTTTATCATAGAAGCCCTTCATTACGTTCTCTAGATGGGGGATGGTTATTGCAAGAATCAGATGAAGTTTGCATATCAATTTTAGATTGTAAAGTCGTATCAAAAAGAAAGCCCACAGACGAAGAATTGGAAGGGTTAGAATTCGGATGGAAAGTTGTTAAGCACGTTAAAAGTAATGCCATTTTATTCTCAGATAGGAAAAGAACGGTAGGTATAGGTGCCGGGCAAATGTCTAGAATTGACTCAGTAAAAATAGCTACTTTCAAATCTATCCCAGACTCAAAAGGTACGGTTATGGCTTCTGATGCTTTTTTCCCATTTAGAGATGGAATAGATGAGGCCGCTAAAGTGGGGATAACTGCTGTTATACAACCCGGCGGATCAGTTAGAGATCAGGAAGTAATTGACGCTGCAGATGAGCATGGCATTGCAATGTTGTTTACAGGCATGAGGCACTTTAAACATTAATGGAAGAACTCTGGCTTTTTTGTGAGGTTTGTAACGAGGAAAATAGTCATGAAGTTCTTAAGAGTAGAACTTCAGCAAAAAAGGGTTTTAGCTTCCAAGGAGTTGTAAAGTGTTTAGATTGTCAAACGACTAGTTCAAAAGAAGTCAACGAAGAGCTTCCTCTTTCATTGAAGTTGAGGATATCTATAGACAATGAAACAGTAAATGATACGTTAACCGTAGATAAAGGTGTACTCATTGAGGTAGGTCAGACCCGACCTCATCCAGACGGTTTGATTTTGATAACAGGAATAGAATTGCCTCACAAACGTTTGAATCAGGTTTATTCACAAGAAAATCCAATTGTTTGGGCTAAAAAGGCAACACATTCAAAAATTCGTTTCGCCGTACATGACGGTGAGGAAACTCATTCTTACAAGGAAGATTTTGAAATTAATGTAGAATTCAACAAAGGAATGAAAGTTAAGTTGGAAGATAATTTAGCAAGAGTTATTGGTATAACTTTACACGGAGGAAAATCAGTAAGTAATGCCTTGGCTTTTGAAATTTCAAGGGTAACGTGTAAATTTATTACTGAAAAATCACAGAATAGGTTTTACAGGAGAAATTCTTAGTGTCAAACGTAAAGGAAGAAAACTCAACTGCAGATGAACCTGGAATACAGTTTGACGAAATTGAAGGAGAAGTTGAAAACTCTGAAATAGAAAATGATTCAAATATATCAAAACAATTAAGAGAAGATGTTGCTACAGAAGAGACAGACACTTTATCAAAAGTTCAGGAAAAAACTAGTTTTGTTTCCCAACGTGAGATAATTTCTATTATATTTTCTAAAAAAACATTGTATCATGTTTTAGTGCTTTTCGTACTTTTAACTTTTTTTGGGATTATTAGCTATACTAAGTCAGATTTAGCTTCTTCTTTAATCTTGATATTTGGCTACGGCGGTTCCTTAGGATATTTTGTTACAGCAGCTCTTAATAGATTTGAAGAAATCAAGAATTTATCTCGTAGTCAATCATTCACAAGTTTAATTCTTCCATTATCCCTTTCTTTGATTTTTTCTAGTTTCATTTGGGCTACCTTGAATAATGAAACTTACGGCGAAAATATGAAGAGACTTCTAACTTGGGGATACATTTTAATCTTTGTTTTGTGGCAATTTGCTCAGGCTTGGTGGATGCGCGTTCCTTTCAAGGAAATTGCACTGAGGCAAATGTCTAAATCACCAGAAAATGAAACTTCAAAAATAGGTATTTTACTTAATTTATTATCGCCTTTTATTTGGATGTTAGTTGGCACTCTTTGTTTTTATTTTGTTTCTACTCAAATTTCTGGCTTTAAAGATAATTTTGACTATTTATTCATGATATTTTGGGTTCTTTTGATGATGGCTATGGGAAGTATAACATTTTATCTTTTGAGAACTATGCATAGGGAATTTCTGTATGATTCTAAAGTCGCGGCTTTTTCAGGATATTTTGCATTAGGTTATTGGGGTTTTTTATCTTATCATGCAGGCGTTTTTCTTTATTCCATGTACAATGACCCAAGTTTTCTTTATGATTTAGTTTTTATGATTGTAACGATAATGTTGGTAATTTATTCATTATCAGTTAATGTTCTCAGGGGCGAAGCTCGTAGGGCACATTTAAGCCCCACAAATCATTACATAGGCAAAGCAACGGGTTTAATGAGTAGACACAATGTAATTTTCTATTCAATTTCTTTTACTATAGCTTACGGCGCAAGTAATTTCTTTCTAGCAACAGCAGATACTTCGTTAATTGGAGGTATTAAGGGAGTTTCCAGAATTGCACATATGATTGTTCTGGTTAGCGGAATTTTAGTTCTTTTGATTGTTAATTACAATTTACTAACAGGAAGAGGATTAATCTCAGAAGGGTTTGTAGAATCTATTCGCTCCCCAAAGCATAATTAGTATACTTCTGATGATCGATTAATGAATTGGTTAGGTCTACTATCATTTGAGGCCGCGAGGGATCCTGAGCTTGCACCTCATGCCTATTTGATGTATTTGCTTTTATGGACTTTAGTAGTCGGAATTTTTGTTTTATTTTTATTTCCTCTATTAGGTAAGACTGTAGGTTTTGTTATAATAGCCGTTTTAATTTTCTTATTTGTTTACCAAGTTTGGTATTTCCACAATAACAATTTATTTGCAGATTAAGTATAGTTTTTTTCCAGTTTATTCCCAAAGCCTTTCGCATTATCAATGAATCTAGCCCAATTAATTTTCAATTTATATAATTTTACTCTTTTCATAGCCTTAGTCAGAGTTTTGCTTTTAGCTATGTAATCAAATTCCCCTAGATAGCTTTCCCAATCCCTGTCATCAGCCGGTTCAATTTCACCTTTAATTTGAACTCCTTTTATATTTTCCCAGTCTAGATTATTTTCTTGAATAGTCGCAGCGCATTTTTGATTATGTTCTAAGTTGGCGATGTGGTCTGATTTTGGGTTACTTACAAATAGAAGTGAGGTACCGTTATCTATTGAGACATAGAATAGAGCAGCTGCAAAAACTTCATGATTTTTTTCCGTGGCCAAAGTTAAAGTATTGTGTTTTTCTATAAATTCACTAATCTCTTTCATTATTTGCATTAATTAGGCTTAAGTTTATAATACACTCCGTGTGGCGCCTCATTCCCGTAAAAGGTTTACGCTCATGACAACACACTACGACGTTCCAGGCGAACACTTGGTAAATGCCCTCGCAAAGTCGCTCAAGAGCGAGGACGCTATAGAACCTCCAGAGTGGTCAGAATTTGCAAAAACAGCAGTTCATAAAGAGAAATCTCCCTCACAGGCTGACTGGTGGTATTTCCGTGCAGCTTCAGTTATGAGAAAAGTAGGTGTCAATGGTCCAATTGGTACTGAGCGTTTGTCAAGGCATTATTCAGGAGCAAGAGATCGCGGCGGCAAACCTAACCGAAGTGAAAATGGTAGTCGCAAAGTACTTAGATTAATTATGCAGCAACTTGAGGTTGCAGGCTTTCTTGAAAAAGCAAAGAAAGGTGGTAGAAGTTTGACCCCTAAAGGCCATTCTATGCTAGATAACACCGCTTTTAAGGTTAAAAAAGTATTACAAAAGGAGATTACTTCGTTAAGTAAATATTAATCAAATGTCCAGTAGAAAAGTTTTTGGTAAGAAGCTAAGATTGAATAAATTAGTTAAACGTAATAGAAGAGTTCCAGCTTGGGTAATCCAAAGGACAAACAGACGTTTCACCAATCATCCAAAACGTCATTTTTGGAGAAGGGGAAAGTTACACAGGTGATTTAGATGGCTGACGATGAACTAATTCAAGAGAGGTTGTACACTATTCCGCTACGTAAGTTACACAAGGTAACAAGAACACGTAGGGCACCAGTAGCCATGCGAATTGTAGAAGATTTTATTGTAAGGCACATGAAGCCTGAGAGAGAAGGCGAAGTTCTTAAGACTTCAAAAGAAGCTCGAACTGGAAGTGGTGAAGAAAAACAATTGTTCATAGATCCTCCAGTAAATCAGTATATATGGTCAAGAGGAATTGAAAAGCCTCCTTCTAAAGTGCGTGTAAGGGCTTTAAAATTCGAAGATGGTAGTGTTATAGTCCACTTAGCAGAATAAGTAATGGCTTTAGTTCAAAAGGATCTCTTCAACAGTCCCTATGCAGGTGTTTTTTGTGCTACAAATGACAATCTGACATTAGTACCTCCTGGAATACCTAAAGATGACATGGAAGAGCTTTCAGAGGCTCTCGGTACTGAACTAGAAATCATAACTCTGGGCGGCAGTAGAGTTTTGGGAACTTTAATTGCAATGAATAACAATGGTATTCTAGTTTCTAATATTGTAACAGATTTGGAATTGGAAAAATTTGATAAAATTTCCAAATCTTATAAAATTGATTTTGGAGTTCTTCCAGATAGATCAAATGCAATTGGGAATAATTTTTTAGTTAATGATTCAGGAGGTTTTTCAAATGAGAGACTTGGCAAAAGAGCTAAAGATAAAGCTGAAGATATATTAAAAGTAAATTTGGTTTCACAATCTATTAATGACATGGACACTTTAGGTATGATTGGGTGTATTACTAACAAGGGAGGATTATACCATCCAGACATTTCTTCGTCAGAGAAAGAAAAAATGGAGGAAGTTTTCCAGATTGAATTGATGGAAGGAACCGTTAATTTTGGTCTTCCATTAGTTGGAGCTGGCATAGTTGCTAATTCTAATGGTGCAGTATGTGGCCGTCAGAGTACAGGTGTTGAATTAGGTCGAATGGAAGAAGCTCTCAAGCTTTTCTAGATGTAAAAAAAGAGTGAAATACAGCTCCAATTTCTGAATCTAAACTTAATTGAATTCTTTTTTTAGTAATATCTAAATGAGCATAAGATTCATTTTTAATTTTTTTCAATACTTTATTTGTTCTTTGATTGATTCCAAAAATGAAAGAAATAGCTTTTTCACGGGATATTCTTATGATGTTGTCTAACGTCTTCTCTTTAGAATTCTCAGGCTGGCTTGTGCATATTACTTTCTGTCCGATATTTTGCAGCAATTGTAAATTTGAGATATTTACTTTTCCCTTTTCACACAATTTAATTAAATTTTCACCACCTTTACCAATTGAAGTGGACGGGGCAATTCTTCTGGCGAAGTCAAGAGGCGTTTCTTTGATTCCAAAATCAACTAGACACAAGTGCAAATTATAAGCTAAGCAAACAGGGGCAACTCTGGATATTAATCGTCGATTGCCTTCATCGATGTCACTATTTTTTTTGGGATTAATGAGAACTAAGTTTACTGGAGGTGTCACTATATGGCTAGGGGACTCCCTTTTAAGGGGGTACATTCATAAGCTTTAGTAATAATCTGGTGAAAAAATTGAAGGAAGAAAATATAGACACAATACTACCAATTAGTTTAGAGAAAGAGATGCGTAAATCCTATCTTGATTATGCTATGTCAGTTATTGTAGGCAGAGCACTTCCAGATGCTAGAGATGGATTAAAACCAGTTCACCGTAGAGTTCTTTATGCAATGAAAGAGATGGGTTCAGGTCCTCGTTCACCGTACAAAAAATCGGCCCGCATTGTTGGAGATACAATGGGTAAATACCATCCACATGGTGATCAAGCGATATACGATACTTTAGTTCGCATGGCTCAAAGTTTTTCTTTACGCTACCCTTTGGTAGATGGCCAAGGTAATTTTGGTTCGATAGATGGAGATAAGGCTGCAGCTATGCGATACACAGAATCGAGGTTGGCTACAATTTCAGATACAGTTTTATCAGGCATTGACGAAGAAACTGTAGATTACACAGATAATTACGATGGTTCTTTACAGGAACCTTCAGTTCTTCCAGGTCTTCTTCCAGGTTTATTGGTTAACGGCTCATCTGGTATTGCAGTTGGAATGGCTACGAATATGGCACCTCATAACTTGTCAGAAGTGATAAGCTGTCTTGTTATGCTAATAGACAATCCATCAACGGATCTTTCCGAGATAATGAGCGTCATGCCTGGTCCTGATTTCCCAACAGGAGGAACTATAATGGGGCGCAAAGGAATCTTCGATGCATTTTCCAAAGGTCAAGGTTCTATAAAAATTAGAGCTAAAATGGAGCACGAGTCAACTCCAAAGGATGAATTTTTGGTTGTAACAGAAATTCCTTTTATGGTTCAGAAAAATAGATTATTAGAAGAAGTTTCAAAATTGGTTCGTGATAAGAAAGTAGAAGGTATAAGAGATATACGAGATGAATCAGATCAGAAAGGTATGAGGGTAGTATTCGAATTAAAGCGAGACGCTTCTCCAATGATAGTTGAAAATCAATTGTATAAGCATTCAGCTCTTGAGAATAGTTTTTCAATAAACAATGTAGCATTAGTCAAAGGCCAACCTCGACGAATGAATTTAATAGATTTATTGAACGTATACCTTGATCACAGAAAGGAGATAATAACTCGCCGAACAGAGTTCAGATTGAAAAAAGCTCAAGAGAGGGCTCATATTGTTGAGGGATTATTGCTAGCAATTTCTCAAATGGATAAAGTAATAGCATTTATCAGAGAAGCTGCAGGAAGAGATGCGGTTATCGAAGGTCTTCAAGCTAATTTCAAATTAAGTAAAATTCAAGCCAAATCAATAGCAGATATGAGGCTTTACCAATTATCGCGCCAAGATGCAGAAGAACGGGAAAAAGAGTTAGAAGAGTTGAAGGCTAAAATGGCTGAACTATCTGAAATTTTGGCAGATTCTTCTAAAATAATGTCAATAATAAAAGAAGAATTAGAAGCACTCAAGGAAAAATATGGTGATGAGAGAAGAACATTAATTTCAGATTTTGATGGCGATTTAAACACAGAAGATTTGATTCCAAGGTCACAGGTCGTAGTCATGAGGACACAAGAAGGATACATAAAACGAGTTGATCTTGATGAATATCAGGCTCAAAATAGAGGTGGTAAGGGAAGAATTGGAATTAAAGCTAAGGAAGGAGACTTCCCAGTGGAATTGTATTCAATGGGTTCACATGATCACTTGTTATTCTTTACTACTGCAGGCAGTATGTATTTCCTAAAGGCGTGGCAGATACCTGATGTTTCCAGATATTCAAAAGGCACACCTTTAGTTCAGTTACTTCAAAAGTTAGATGAAGGCCGTAAAGAAAAAGATGAACAAGTTCTTTGTATGTTGCCGGTAGCAAATATGAGTGGTGATGGCCATTATTTCTTATTTTCAACTAAGAAAGGTATCATTAAGAAAACAAGATTAGAGGAATATTCTTCCAGAATAGAAAGAGCATGGGCTAGAGATCAAGGGTTTAGGGCTATAACTCTTAAAGAAAAGGATGAATTAATTGGAGTTGCAATTTCCGAAGGCGATAGTCAAGTCATGCTTGCTTCAAAGTTAGGTATGGCTAATAGATTTTCTGAAGGGGAAGTAAGAATTGTTGGTCGTAATGGCCAAGGTGTAATTGGCATGCGTCTGAAAGATAAAGATGAAGTAATTAGCATGTGTTTAGTAAGTGAAGATGATCTTCTTCTAACAATTACAGAAAAAGGATATGGTAAGAGAGCTAATGCAGGAAACTACAGATTGACTAAGCGAGGAGCTAAAGGAGTCAAGAATATTAAAGTTGATAATAAAAGTGGTAAAGTTGTGGTCGCTTTGACGCCAGGGGATGCAAACCAGATATTAGCTACAACATCATCCGGTAAAGTAATACGCACACATATCGATTCAATAAGAGAGATAGCTCGTGTTGGAAGAGGTGTGAAGGTAATGTCTGTGGACGAAAAAGAAAAAGTAGTGGCAGTAGCCTTACATAATGAAGATGATGAAGAAAGAAATTCAGATTTAAATTCCAGTGAAGAGAGTAATGAATAGAGATCCAGTAAAAGACATCCATATTAGTTCAGAGACTAAATTAAGTGATTTAATTAGTCAATTTGGAGAAGCTGGAGGTTTTGTAGCTTCTAAAGTTTCGACAGCTACCTCAATTGTTAAAGACATGATTTCAGAGGATTGTACCAAATTTGTCTCTTTTCCAGCAGACATAATGGCTACTGGAACCAGAGGTTTGATGAAGCAACTTGTCGAGAATAATATGGCTGATGTAATTGTAACTACTTGTGGTACTTTAGATCATGATATTGCTAGAGTCTTGGCAGACTATTATCATGGAGATTTTGCAATGGACGATACACTTTTGAGAGAGGAAGGGGTGAATAGATTAGGTAACGTTTTAGTTCCAGATGATTCTTACGGAATCCCTATTGAGAGATGGTTACAGCCTATTTTAGAAGAGTTATATGATAAGAAAAGGCATTGGGAGCCTTGGGAGATTTGGTATGAGCTAGGTCTTAAAATTTTGGAAGAGGAAAGAGGTTCAGAATCTTTCCTTGGTATTTGTGCAAAGAAGAAAATTAAGGTTTTTGTCCCAGGTCCAACAGATGGGGCGGTAGGTTCTCAGTTATGGTTATTTTGGCAATCACATAAAGATTTTACCTTAGATATTTTTGGTGAGGAACATCAATTATCCGATATAGTACACGAAGCTAAATCTACAGGGGCAATCATGATTGGTGGAGGTATTTCAAAACATCATACCATATGGTGGAATCAATTTAGAGACGGATTAGATTATGCCGTTCAAGTAACTACAGCCCCTGAATGGGATGGTTCACTAAGCGGTGCAAGAGTTAGGGAAGCTGTGTCTTGGGGCAAGGTTCGTTCTAAAGCAAGAAGAATTACTGTTGAAGGAGACGCTACAGTTCTTTTACCTTTAATTTTTGGTCCTTTACTATGAGAGCCATAGTACGAAAAGTTTCATCATCATTTGAAAAAGCTTTAGCTAAATATTTTGGTTCAGGGCCTACTAATTTGAATGAATCAGTAAAACAACATGAAGCTTATGTCAATAAGTTAGTTGAATTTGGAGTTTCAGTAAGAGAAATAGATTCTCATCCAGATTATCCTGACTGCTGTTTTGTTGAGGATCACGCAATAGTTGCAGGAGATTCTGCAATGCTGACAAATGCAGGCCATGACAGTCGATTAGGTGAAAGAAAAGAAGTTGAGGATGCTCTTAATGTTGATTTAAATCTTGAATACATGAGTGAAGGTGCAAGAATGGACGGAGGGGACGTTTTGAAATTTGGTAATACGTTCCTAGTAGGACATAGTAAGAGAACTAATCAGAAAGGTATAGGTGATCTAGAAAGATTTCTTTCTGATAGAAATTACGGGCTACATGTCATTCAAGTACCTCCGGAATCACTTCATCTGATTTCAATATGTACCTCACCAGCACCAGGAAAACTATTAGCTCCAGAGGGTTGGTTTAGAGAATCAGACTTCCCTTCAGAAGCTGATATTATTTGGGTTCCTAAAGAAGAAGCTTATGCAGCAAATGTTCTTCCTTTTGGTAATAGAGTGATGATGGCTAAAGGTTACCAATTTACGCTTGAAATATTAAAAAACTTAAATTTAGAGGTGCATGAAATGGAGATGTCACAATTCAGGGAAGCTGACGGGTCACTGACTTGTTTATCGGTTTTATATGATTAACTTAATTTCTAATATAATCATGTCTAGGGGATTAGCATGCCTATAGAAAGTCCGACATCAATTAAAAAGGCGGAAGGTAAATTAGGAGTACTAATGCCTGGTCTTGGGGCTGTAAGTACAACATTTATTGCAGGTACATTAGCCGTTCGCTCAGGTTTATCGACACCTATAGGTTCACTTACTCAGATGGGTTCAATTCGTTTGGGAAAGAGAAATGAAAAACGTGAAGTTCCAATCAAAGATTTTGTTCCTTTGAGCACTTTAGATGATTTAGTTTTCGGAGGTTGGGATATTTTTGAGGACAATTGTTATGAGGCTGCAATAAATGCAGGAGTTCTCGAAAAAGAATTATTAAACAGTGTAAAGAAAGAGCTTGAAGCAATCAAACCAATGAAAGCTGTTTTTGATAAGAATTTTGTTAAAAAATTAGACGGCAAATATGTAAAATCAGAAGCTACACATCGCGATAGAATTAAAGCTCTAAGAGAGGATATTCAAAATTTCAGAAAAGGAAACAATTTAGAACGTATTGTGATGGTTTGGTGCGGAAGTACAGAAACTTATCAAGATCCTTCAGATAAGATCTACAATAGTCTCGATGAGTTTGAAAAAGCTTTAGATTCCAATAATGAGTCAATTGCACCTTCAATATTGTATGCCTATGCAGCAATTAAGGAAGGAGTTCCGTATGCAAATGGAGCTCCGAATTTATCAGTAGATTTTCCAGCTATGTATGAATTGTCTGCAAAGGAAGGAGTTCCTATTGGAGGTAAAGATTTTAAGACTGGCCAAACAATGATGAAAACAATTCTTGCACCTGGCTTTAAGGCAAGAGAAATAGGAATAGACGGTTGGTTTTCAACAAATATTTTAGGCAATAGAGATGGAGAAGTTCTAGATGATCCAGACTCTTTCAAAACTAAAGAGGTATCTAAGCTTGGAGTTCTTGAGCAAATTTTAGAGCCTGAGAAGAACCCCGAATTATACGGAGATTTATATCACAAAGTCAGGATTAATTACTATCCTCCGCGTGGAGATAACAAAGAAGGATGGGACAATATCGACATCAAAGGATGGTTAGGCTACCCTATGCAAATAAAGGTAGACTTTCTTTGCCGAGATTCTATATTAGCTGCACCTATAGTTTTAGATTTAGTATTATTTTTGGACTTTGCTAATAGGGCAGGACTTCATGGAATTCAGGAATGGCTGTCTTTCTATTTCAAATCACCAATG
>MIZB01000331.1_pt1 | contig 27494 bp, 27 predicted proteins | sample 888171 | NCBI WGS metagenome assembly MIZB01 (sample SAMN05440186, study PRJNA335308) | marine metagenome | isolation source: marine water
CCGTGTTGAGATTATGGATGAAACTAAGAGAAGGCAGTTAGTAATTGAGTGGTGTTTGAAGAAAGGAATACGAGATTACAAAGATTTTGCCAGAGTTGTCGCAGAGTATTACGTACATCCTGAAGATGTAATGAGGAGAGTTTACGAAGATATGCAAGTTGGAGGTAAAAAGCGTAGACGTAAAGTTGAAGACAGAAACTTAGATTTATCTAGATCAGATGATTCGGAAGTAGATGTTTCGGACTTCCCACCTAAAATTAGGCAGAAGTATCAAACACGTGAAGCGAAAGAACAAGCTGCCCGAGCTAAAAACGACGCTAAGATTTCACAAACCGATGACCCTACTAAGAGAGCTAATTTGATAGCTAAAGAAGAGCAGAGAAGGGCAAAAGCTGAAACTAGATTAGAGAGTGATTTGCTAAAAGATCAAGCCTATTATGTACCATTAAAGCAATTAAAACCATTAGCTAAGCAAATAAGCTTAGGCGATATATCATTATTAAATGAAGTTGAAGGAAGAAGAATGCTTAATGATGTCCGTTCAGAGATGAACAAGAAGTCTAAAGCTGAAACTAATATTTCAAAAATAGAAGCTTCAGATAAAAAAGAGAAAGCAATATCATCAGAGGAAGAACGTGTATCAAAGTCATTAAACAGCCTAAAAGCTAAGCTAGCAAATAGGGTTCAGCGTTCAGCGAACCCACGTTGGTGGCATTCATGGCTCTAGTAGGTCTAACTGGTTTCGAAACATTTAGCCGAGTCTTGTTAGGGTGGTTCGGCCGTATGGTAACTAAGGACTCGGTAGAGCTTAAAAATCAATTAGTCAAGGCAAGAATTCCACTCCTACCAGAAGATTATGTGGCCTCATCAGCTATGCAAGTGATTCTTACCTTTTTAGGTGGAGTCGCTTTTTCGCTTGTTATTGTTGGAGTCTTGGTTCCACAATTAGAAACAATGCAAGATCCAACAAAAGGAGAAGGTGAAAACTTTGCAGTTTCAAATATAATTCAATATGCACTCATTGCACTTTTAGTATTTGTATTGCCAGCTTTAGTGGCTTTGGTTCAATTTTTGACTCCAGCTTTATTGGAAAGCAGTAGAGGGACAAATATGGACAGACAAATTCCTTTTGCAGCAAGTTATGTGTCTGCAATGGCTGCAGCTAATGCTACACCTTCAATGACTTTTAAGTCACTCGCAAGAAACAAAGACATTTATGGAGAAATAGCGAATGAAGCTGCATGGATTTATCACAGTATGGAATTTATGGGAAGAGATTTAGTTACAACCCTGAAAGAAGCAGTTGATAGAACGCCTTCAGAAAGATTTGCTGAATTTATTCAAGGAATTATAGGAACAGTTACATCAGGAGGTAATCTAAAGTTATATTTCCTTAATCGTTCAGAATATTATGCACAACAAAATAGAGTCCATGTGAAAGACGTATTGCAGCAAATGGCTTTGTTTTCGGAAGCTTATGTGGTTGTAGCCGTTGCATTACCTATTTTTGCTATGATTATTGCAGTTATTACATTCTGGGTTTCAGGTGCAGGCATGAAACTTGAAGAAATACACATGTATTTGCTAATTTTTGGAGGATTTCCGGTTATTCAGTCAATTTTTTCAGTTTTATTCTATACTTTGAGTCAGGAGGTTTCGACTGATTAATGACAATTAAAGGCAACCTTCAAAAGAAAATCTATCGTGATCGCCGAACTGGTGTAAAGAGAAGGTGGATGGAATACAGTAAAGTTAATAGATGGCTATCAGTTAGAGATAAAGTAACTGATTGGGCTCCAGCGTTCGTGGCTTTTTTTTCTATTGTTTTTGCTTTATTTTTCTTTATGATTGCCAATATTAATAATACTACAGATGAACAAACTTTAGTAGTAGATGTAGACGCAGATAAACAATTTGATAATCCTTGGGACATGAATGACGGTCAATTTTCGTTTACGTTTGGAAATACTTACAATGAAGGTGGAGGTCAGCAAAACCGTGTTGAAGCAATCTATGGTTTAGGCCTACCAATAGCAATACAGAAGAATGAGTCTGTAGATTCCAACCCTCTTGTTGATGGCATTGAGAACGAAATGACTCCTAACACATGGTATCGTACATTCCCTGAAATATCGGCTATAGATTACATTGTATTTGGCATTATTTCGTTATTTTTACCATATGGCGTTTATGGATACCGTAGGGATCAAATTAGAGCTAGAGTTGAGGAAAAATTCCCAGATTTTCTGAGAGACTTAGCTGAATATTGGAAAGGCGGTCTTAGTATGACTGTAGCTATTCAAACACTTGCAAAAGGAGAATATGGCAATCTTAATGATGAAGTTAATAAGATGTCATCACAAATTTCATGGGGGGTTTCTTTTGGTGAAGTTTTAGAAATGTTTACTGAAAGAGTGACTTCACCTATAGTCACTCGTGCAGTTAGAATGGTAGATGAAGCCAACAGAGCCGGAGGTAAGATTTCGGATATTCTACTTGCCGCTTCTTACGATGCGCGTGAAATTAAAGCTCTTGAAACCGAAAGAAGACAAGAAGTAGGAAGTTATGTTACAGTTATTTACGCTTCTTTCTTTGTTTATCTTGGCATTATTCTTGTTTTGGCTTCGACTTTTATTCCTGCAATTGTGGATTCTTCAGCAGCTACAAGCGGTTCAGGTTCAATGTCTATAGGTAATTTAACAATAAGGGAAATGAATGAGGTTTGGATTTCGACAGTTTTCCTTTACAGTTTACTAATCCAAGGAATGGGAATGGGTATGGCTGCAGGCTTTATGTCAACTGGAAAATTGTATTCCGCATTTTTACGAGCTTCATTTTTGTTATTCTTAGGCTGGTTTATTTTTGAATTAGCAGGCATTACTACATCTATGATAACTCCGCAAATTTAGGAAATTATTCAATGAAAAACACGAAGGGACAAATGCATGTTTTAGAGGTATTACTAGTAGGTGTTTTATTCACTTCAGCAGTAAATGTAGCGGTAAATATTTTACCCACAAGTGATGCTGATAATTCAGGACAAAACGATCTTTATTTTTTAGGAACGGAAATTTTAGAGTTGTTAGACAATTGGGCTCCCTTAGATTCGAATATATCCTCAGAGCATAATGGTTCGACATTAGCTTGGTGGTTAGCTACAGATAATAATTCAGAGATAAAGAAATATCTTGATTCGGGTTTACCTTCCTCAGTATCTTACAGATTGGAAGCGATTCATGGCTCCCAAAATGAAGTCATTGTAAATAGAGAACTTCCAGATGGAGAAGTTAGTACTTCATTTAGGATAGTCTGGAGTGATAGTGAGATTTGGAACTTAACCTTACACTTATGGTATGGCTACAGGGAGGCTTAATGAATACGAAAGGTCAGCTTCTATTAGTTTCAGGTCTTTTGATGTCCATTACGCTAATAGCAGTCAGTAGTACAATTACGCATTCAGTAAATTTGGGTGCTCATCAAGGTGAAAGACATGATTTAACTCCTCACATAAGTTCAATTGAAAAGAATTTTCCATTAGCACTAGAACATGAAATAGGGGAAAATGAAGGTTCTTTGGAAATCAATGATACATTTAGACAAGTCTCGAAGAATTTTGAATCTTTATTTGCTTCAAGAGGTATTTCGTTGTCTTTTAGTTTGACTTCTTCATCATTAGATTCAGGAAATCACACGTTTGTATATGATTATACTATGGGTGATGGCATTATCACAATATTATTATCGAAAACAACCGAATTCTAAATTAATCTTTAGATCCAAATGATGAGATTGTTCTTTTGAACATTCCACCAAAACCAATTACTGTAGTAATTAAAATTCCAACAAACATTAACAAGTATCCTAGGTATAATTGTTCCAAATTATTATTAAAATCGGTTTGGTTAGTTTCTCCATTAAGAGCCATTAATCTAATAAGTCCTAGTATGAATCCAGCAATCAATAAAATAAATCCAATACTAATTCCTATTTCAGAAGTTGTAAACCCATCTTCCTCTACGTCTGGTTTTCCTTTAAAATCTGGAAAATCATTGTTACCTTTTTCTTCATCAGACATAATCTAGCCAGAAATAATAGCTTAATAAGCTTGCCCTTCGAATCTCACTTCATTTCTTTATGTTCTAGAGCGGCTTTAACCAATCCAAAATGTAGTGGAGAAGGCTTATCTGGCCTTGATTTAAATTCAGGATGGAATTGAGATGCCATAAAATAAGGATGATTTTCTAATTCTAGAATCTCCATGCGTCTTCCACTTTTATTTCTTCCAGTATACTTCATACCTTTTTCTTCAATTTGAGCAATATATTCGGGATTTATTTCATATCTATGGCGGTGCCTTTCGAAAATAATGTCTTTTTTGTATAATTCTTTAGCCTTTCCACCAGAGATTACCACCTCATGATCACCTAATCTCATAGTAGCTCCCATATCTTTCACACCTTCTTGTTCAGGTAAAATATCAATTATAGGATGTTTAGCATCAGGTTCTAATTCAGAAGAATTTGCATTTTTTAATCCTAAAACATTACGGGCAAATTCTACCGTTGCTAGTTGAAATCCAAAGCAAACACCGAGATAGGGGGTTTTATTTTCACGAGCCCATTTTGCACTCATAATTTTACCTTCAGATCCTCTACTTCCAAATCCACCTGGAACTAAAACTCCATTTACGCCTTCAAGGCTTTCAGTATTTGCACTGTCTTCTAAATCTGGCGCCTCAATCCATCTTATTTTGACCTTACAGTCAAGTAATGCTCCTGCATATCTTAGAGATTCTTCATGTGAAATGTAGGAATCTTTCAAATCAGTATATTTTCCTATTAAAGCTATTTCTATAGTTTTGTTACCATTTGAGATTCGGTCAGCAAAGTCTTTCCATTTTTTTAGATCAGGTCTCTTAGGTTTTAGCCCTAGGCGTTTTTCAACTAGTGCAGGAAGTTTTTGATCTAGAAAAACCATAGGGACATCATAAATTGATCTTGCATCCGGAGCTGAGATTACACATTCACGAGGTATGTCTGCGAAAAATGCAATTTTAGTAGCGATATCTTCTTCAAGTTTTGTACTACTCCTTCCTACAATAATATCGGGCCTTATCCCTAGTCCCTGTAGTTCTTTTACAGAATGTTGAGTAGGTTTAGTCTTTTGTTCACCTACAGCCCCTACGACTGGGACTAATGTGGTGTGTATGACCATAACATTCTCTTTCCCTTCTAATCTTCCTAATAGTCTTACAGATTCCATGAAGGGCATTGATTCAATATCACCTACAGTTCCACCCAATTCAACCATACAAATATCTGCCTTAGCTTCCTTTGCGGCTTTTTGTATACCATCCACAATTTCACGTACTACATGTGGAATAATTTGTACTGTTTGGCCGAGATAATCTCCATGCCTCTCTTTTTCAATAACATTTTTGAAAACTTTTCCAGTAGTAATGTTATGATCTTTTGTCAAATTACAACTTAAAAATCGCTCATAATTTCCTAAATCTAAATCAACTTCAGATCCATCCGTCATAACAAATACTTCGCCATGCTCGTACGGATTCATAGTCCCTGCATCTACATTCAGATAGGGGTCAATCTTTACAGCTGTAACTTTGTATCCTGCACGCTGCAGTAGTAGGCCAGTAGAAGACGAGGTAATTCCTTTACCTATTCCAGAAAGAACTCCGCCGGTCACAAGTATATATTTCATTGACTCAACGGACTAATACATGTTAAAAGCTAGCTATAAGAGCGCCGGTCCACTTAAACCCCTTTTCAATGATAAGTTGTGACAATTGATATTAACAGACACAATAGCAAATTGTTTTGGTTTGATTTACAACCAAATGAGGAAAGAGAATTTATCACAATTTATATAATAGTGGATGAGAAGATTACACTAATTGAGACCGGCCCGGCCTGCTCACACAAGAACCTAGTCGAGGGAATAAATAAAGCAGGGTTTACACTATCAGATATAGATTTTATTGTTCCCACTCATATTCATCTGGATCATTTTGGCGGAGGAGGACATATAATGGAAGTTTGCGAGAATGCTAAAGCAGTAGTGCATCCAAATGCAGTATACCATGTTTCAAATGTAAATAAGTGGTGGTCAGGAAGTCTTGATTTTTTAGGAGATGTTGCTGAATTATACGGAGAGCCTTTGCCAATTCCTGAAGAAAGGATAATGTCTGCTGAAGATGGTTTTGAATTGGATTTAGGAGTGTCAATGTTGAATGCAATGCACACGCCAGGACATGCTCCACATCACATAACCTGGATACATAATAAGTCAGCCTTTGTTGGTGATTCCCTAGGCCTTTGGTATCCTGAAATAGATAAGGCATTTCCAGTTACTCCGGGATATTATCGGCACGATTTAGCTTTACAAAGCATAAACTCTATGTCTAAATTAAATCTAGAGGAAATATTCTATACACATTTTGGACCAAGGCCAGCTACAGGAGCTTTTCAACAAACTCTCAATGAATTCCAGGCTTGGATGTCAATTGTCGAAGATGGAATTAATAAAAGTCTCAACTCAGAAGAAATATTAGATATTCTATTTTTAACGCAAGACGGATTAAAGCTTACAGATATTAAGCACGGCATACATCAGAGAAACACTCATTTAGGCTCTGTTGAAGGGATGATGAGTTGCATTAAAAGAAAAAATGAGAAAAGCTAATACAATTTCGGTAGTCGAATCATCGCCATTCCCTCATGTGGTAGTTGAAGACTTTCTAGATGATAGTACCTTAGATTTAGTGATAGATGCACTTGCAGGACTTGAGTACAGTTTTAGCGAATCCGATCTTTTTAGCTATTGGGCAAGCGTAAAATTAACTGATATTGATCATCCAGCACTAGATGTTCTAAGGGAAGACTTAGGGGATAAATTATGGAGGAAAGCAGTTGCGGAAGCATTCCAAGTTTCTTTATTGTCACGAATAGATATGGCAGCATATGTGTATGGCCAGGGAGATTTTTTGCTACCGCACGATGATCAAGTTGAAAATAGAGTTATTGCTTACAGTTTACATTTAACTCCAGATTTAGAGGAACAGGATGGAGGTTCATTGGATCTTTTTGAAGGTAAGAAAGATGGCACTTCAAAGTTAGTTAAGAGAATAATTCCCAAATTCAATTCGTTGAATTTGTTTGAGGTCTCTGAAACTTCTTGGCATCAAGTTAGCGAAATTTTAACCGATATTCAACGATTAACTCTTACAGGATGGTATCATGTCTGAGATAAATCATTACTATTTGGAAAAGCCTACATTGTCTAATCTTAACCGAATATTTGGTTCGGCAGATATTCCTTTTATTCGTTTATCCAAATTTTTATCTAATGAAGAAGTAAATCGGAAAGTTGAACTAAAAAGGGACGAAAAGATAGGTTTTTACAGAAGAGATATTTGCTCAGCATATCTCGGTGATTTTTGGAAATCAAAAGATTTCCTTAGTTTCTTAGAAGCAGGAACGGGGTTAACACTCAAATTTCGATCGTCACAAGGCCAAGTTTACAGTCCTGGAGATTATTCGCTCCTACATTCTGAAGAGTTTGAAAAGAAAAGATTAGTAGTAGTTTATGATTTAACAAATAGTTGGAATGTTGAATGGGGTGGACATGATATCTATACTTCACCAGACAAGGATCCCTTGATCTGCAACAGAGATTCTGGAACATTGATGCTAACTTTAATGGATGAAGGAGACTACTCTTGTACAAGATATGTTAGTTTGAAATCCGATTCTAAGGTTGTTATTGACAAAGTAATTTTCGACTTAAAATAGTTACTTATTTTTGAGTACCTACGCTGTTTTTATATCACACATACAAAATTATCATTTAGGAGATTATTTTGTCTAACTCAATTAACCTTGAAAAAATTAAGATGGAAATACTTAGTGGCAATCCAATTTTTGTTTTTGATGAAGAGGGAAGAGAATCTGAAACGGATATTTTCTTTTATGCTAAATCAGTTACGAGTGATAATTTACATTATTTGAGAAAAAACGGTGGAGGCATGATATTTTTGGCCTCAGATTACTCCATTTCGATGAAGTTAGGGATTCCTTTTATGGAAGAAATATATCAGGCAGCGTTCTCCAATTCAAAGAATTTTACCATATTAGAGATAATGAAAAACCATTCATTACCTTACACAAAGTCTAAATCTTCATTTTCTATTTTTATTAATCATAAGGACACTTTTACAGGAATAACTGACGATGATCGCTCCCTAACAGCACGCTCATTTTCAGAAGTTTTTGAACAAGCTGAAACCATTAGTGCTGAAGAATCAAGGAATATCATGGGAAATTCATTCAGGAGTCCAGGTCATGTACCAATTTGTATATCTGCCTCGAATGGGCTCTCTGAGAGGCAAGGGCACACAGAGTTAATAACAGAATTATTTAAAAAAATGAGTCTAACTCCTGTTGCGTTAGGTTGTGAAATGGTTTCTAAATCCGGTAAATCTCTAACGCGTTTAGAAGCAGAGATGTTTGCAAAAGATAATGGATATTTATTTCTAGAGGGTCAACATATCAAAGAGGTATGTCTGTGAAAGTTGTAGCCACTGGGGTTTTTGATATAATTCATATAGGTCATGCCCATTTTTTGAATGCGGCCAAAGAGCACGGTGATCATTTAACAGTTATTGTAGCCAATGATGGTACAGTCAGGAAGATGAAAGGGGAGCCTATTTTATCAGATAGAAGGCGTTCAGAAGTAGTTTTTCAACTTAAACCAGTAGATGAAGTAGTGATAGGGAGAACAGGAAATATGCTCGATATTATCGTTGAGGACATAAAGCCTGACGTCATTGCCCTAGGTTTCGATCAACGTTTATTTACAACTAAAGAATTAACAGCTAAATTACTGGAAAGGGGTTTAGAAGTTAAGGTAGTCCGACTTGAAGAAATGGAGCAAGACTTGGCAGGTTCACGTAAAATAATTTCTAAAATATTAAAGATATATAGGAAAAAATACAGTTCTGAATAATGGTTTTTACAGGAATAGTACAAGAAAAAGCGAAAGTCACCAGCATTGAAAAATCTCAAGATTTTTCCAGTATTCGAATAGAAGCAAGTTTAGATTTTGTAGAAGGAATTAAAATTGGAGCAAGTGTTTCAATTGACGGCGTTTGTTTAACAGTTACTTCAATAGAAGATAATAGTCTGACTTTCGATGTTATTGTAGAAACCTTAAGAGTTACTACTTTATCAAATTTAGAGAAGTCAGACTTAGTAAATTTAGAAAGAGCAGCACGTTTTGGGGATGAAATTGGCGGACATATTATTTCGGGTCATGTTTCTGGAATCGTAAAAATATCAAGAATAGAGAGTACAACTAATAATCATATCCTTTCTTTTAAAACAAGTAGTGATTTGATAAAATATATTTTCCCAAAAGGATATGTATCATTAAACGGAATAAGTTTAACTATTGGAGAGGTAAACAGAGTAGACAATACTTTCACAGTTTATTTAATTCCTGAAACGCTAAGAATTACAACTATGCAAGATAAGAATATTGGAGATATGATTAATTTAGAAATTGAAACGCAAACCAAAAATACGGTTGATTTAATAACTGAAATGCAGGTGAAAAAATAATGGCAAAGTCAGTAGCAATTGTAGCAGGCAGTTATCATAAAGATAAAGTAGAAAAAATGGTTGAAATAGTTAAATCAATGTCTTCTGAAAACAATCTGTTAATTGAAGAAATATGCTGGGTTCCAGGTTCAATGGAACTTCCGTTACAGATTAAGCGCTTATTACTTAGAGAGTCAATTCAAGGAATAATAGTTTTAGGAATTATTGAAAAAGGAGAGACTGACCATGGCTTAGTTATGGGTCAGGCAGTTACTAAATCAATCATAGACTTGCAGTTACTTTCAATGAAGCCAATAGGATTTGGGATAATAGGTCCAGGTGCAGAAGAAGAACAAATTGATAAAAGAGTAGAAGTTCATGCTAGGCAGGCAGTGTTAGCAGTTTCAGAAATGTTATTTAATTGAATTTCTTTTTTATTTTCCAATTACTCATTTTATATTTTTCTATCATATAGTGGAGCGCATGGTAGAAGCTTGGTAGGGCAAAAACAGCCATTAAAAGAGAGAATAGAACGAGTGTAATAATTAGTGCGAAGAAATTCCTTAATCCAATGAATTGACTACTAAAGAAGGAAATTAGAACTCCAGAGAATACACCTCCCATTGTGGTAAATGTCGCTTCTACAACTGATTGCCCTGTATTTTCAACAGCTTTTTGTATTCCTTCAGGAGAAGTACCTTCTTCTCTTACCCTTTCAGTAATTTGAATTGAATTATCAATACCAATTCCGATAATAATGGTTCCAACCATCGCGGTAAAAATATTTAGATTAGTTCCTCCAGCATCAACTGTAGCTGGATACCATAGAATCACCAACAAAATAGGTAGAAAAGTAATCACTCCGAATTTAACGGAACTAAAAATCACAATCATTGTTATCAAAACTAAAAGTAAACTTAGCTTAATAGTGTCGAATTGAGTTTCTTGGATTCCTTCATTAATTGCAATGCTTACAGGAGGTCCCCCGGTCAATTGAGACATTTGTGCATCATGGGCATGAATTTGTTTGTCTCTTAAGAATGCGATATCATCTATTTCATTAACTAAGATTGTGGTGTCGTCAATATTGATGTATGGCATGCTAACATAGATTAGGGCCTTATCGTATTCATCAGTCAAAAGCATTGCTCGCATCTCATCAGTAAATGATTCGTAAAAAACATCAATCATATCACTTCTAAATTGTTCTCTATCATAAAATGGGAGTAAAACATCCACCCAGATATAGTCGTCTCCAAAAAAGTCACTGTGCAAGAAATCCCAGAAACTTCCATCAAATTCAAAAATAACATCTCCATCAGGGTCTTCTATAGCTATAGTAATGTGCGCAGATTTGAAAAAGTCCACAATAGAAAATGCTGAAACATTTATGAGTTCATTAGAATTTCGATTAGTAATAGATAAATTATTGATTTCACCTTGCGTCCAATTCATCACATCTAAAACATCTAAATCCTTTGCAGCAGGTTTTGTTCTGTCCTCAGGACCATTTATGAGTAATATTCCAGTCTGTCCAGCTTCAAATTTTTCTGAATATTCGCTTAACTTCTTTATTGAATCAATATCTTCAGGTGCAGATTCACTTCCTTTGATATCTTGATCCATAGCAGCAATTCTTGCAATAGAGTATGAAGTTGTTAGAAGAAGAACTAATAGAATCGCTTTCCACTGCTTTGTCGATAAGACAGCTATACTTTTCCACCCTTCTGATTTATGTCTAGAGTAATTAGTTAACTTCATAATTGCAGGAGTCATACTAACCGTCAGAAAGAATGCACACATAACTCCAACAATCATAGTGAATCCAACCGTTCTCATTGGAGCAATTGGAGAAATGAAAAGAGCAGAAAAACCAATAGTATCAGTAACTGCACATAGAAAAGTTGCTTTTCCTGTTGTAAGTAATGCTAAAAATGTAGCTCTTGGCATCTTATTTCCTTCGTCTTTAAATTCAACAATCCGATTAGCTACGTGCAATCCATAGTCAACCCCAATTCCTACCAAAATTGGTCCGGCAGCTACAATCATTGGAGTCAGAACCACTCCAGACAAATTTACGATCCCAAGAGTCCAAATTAGAGCACAAAATATTGGAAGTAAAACCACAGGTATAGCTAACCAATTCCTGTGAAAAAATAACATCATCGCGATAACTATTCCTAATGAAATAGGTAGCATCGTTAGTAAATCATCATACAATCTAGCAGTTACTTCGTGTAATACAACTACAAGGCCAGTTTGAGTCATGTCAGTTCTAGCATTATATCTTTGATCAATATGATCCTGAATTTTAGCAATCATTTCCTCTTGTGAAGCATCATTATCTTCTCCCTGATATTTTAGAGCGAATAGAATTACTGCTGTGTCAATTATTTCATCGTTATTTGTGTCTATAGCAAAATTTTGTAGTGCTGAAGACGTACTATCAAAAATTTGGTCTACTCTATCTTGGTCATCAGGTATATTATACGTACCAGTTAGATTTACAGTATCATCATCGTTTTGCTCAATGCTTAATCCACCAAATATTTTACCTTCGGTTGCTTCTATAAATCTAGCATTAGTTGAGTTAAATTCTTTGATTAGAGTAGAAATACTTAACGTAAAAATTATCCCGTCCTTATCTCCTCGATCGGCTTGATATGTTTCTAAATCTTCACTCTGTCCATACTTATCAATCGTATTTTCAAGAAGAGCAATTTCTTTCAAAGTAGGAACATATGTAATATTATCAACTACAATATCGTTAAAGACATTAGGATCATTAGCATTTCCAGTTTCAATATAGACAATGATTAGATCAGTTGCCCAATCTTGTCTAACTTCAATTAATATTTCTGTAGATTCCTCACCTTCAGGAAGATATACCTCTATATCTCTTGTCATATTTTCTTCGAAAGTTAGGGCCGATTGTAGAAGAAGAACAGTTATTAGACTGAGAACAGTAACAGTGGCTACTGCATTCTTCAAAATTATATTAGTATAAATTTGCACTCCGTTCTCTAAAGCCTTTGTAATCACAAGTGCCCTATCGAGGCCTCAAAATAAATGTAATCTTAACTAGAATAGTAGTATTCTTTCTTACTTTTCTGTTCTCTGTCCAACCTTGAACCTGGCTTATTGACGCGAGGTCTGTGAGTATTTTTATCACGCCTAAAAGTCACGTCCACTCTTTCCAAAAAGATATTCATTCCTTCTCTCATTTTGTAAGGTCCTTCTACAATTCCTTTATTTCCAGGATCTCCACCAAAGCATAATATCCCATCTGAAATATAATCTATAAAGTAAATATCATGATCTACAATAAGAGCTGATTTACCTCTGTTCTCCATGAACCTTCTAATGGTTTTAGCAGTTACCATTCTTTGATTTGCATCAAGATATGCAGATGGTTCATCTAGCAAATATAGATCAGCTTCCTTGAGTAAACATTCAGCGACAGCAACACGTTGTAACTCCCCTCCTGATAGAGTTTGCATTTCTCTTTCTAGTAGAGGTTCCAAATTCAGGGGCCGATTTAGTTCAGTACTAAATGTATGCTCATCATAACCTTCAACGGATTGCAATAAATCTTGAACAATTCTTCCTTCCTGAATATCAATGTATTGAGGCTTGTATGATACAGCTATTTCGCTTTCAATTTCACCTTCATCAGGTTCCAAATCTCCAGCTAGCATTTTAACAAATGTTGTTTTACCTGTAGCATTTGCTCCCACTACTCCCAAAACTTGACCACTTAGCAGTTCACCGGCTTTTGCTTCAAGGCTAAAACTACCTAATTTCTTCGATAATTTCGGCCATTGAACAAGCCTTAGCCCCTCCCACCCAGTTCTTGGCGGGTGCTCTAAGAATTTAATTGGTTTATCTCTTATTCTAACATTTTGTTCTACAAGATAACCTTCGATATATGCATTAATTGCCTTGCGTGTTGTTCTAGCAGGAGTAAATATTCCAAATGCTCCCTTTTTACCATAAACTATGTGAGTTAGGTCTGCAATCACATCTAAAACTGCTAAATCGTGTTCAATTACGATTACTCTTGCAGATTCAGATAGCTCTTGGATTATTCTCACAATCCTCATTCTCTCGTATATATCAAGATAAGAAGAAGGCTCATCAAAGAAGTAAACGTCAGCTTTTTTTAGTAAAGTTGCACAAATTGCAACTCTTTGTAATTCACCGCCAGATAATTGATCTAGATTTCTTTCCAAAAGATGTCCTAATCCAAACTTTTCAATCATTTCATCGTATAATCCTCTTTCATTTACAGAAGAAAGGAGCTTACCTACATTTCCTTTGAAAGCCTTGGGAATATGATCTACATATTGGGGTTTCAATGCCACCTTAACAGTAGATTCATTTAATTCAGCTAGAAAGTCTCTCAATTCTCCGCGTGGTAATGTTTCAATTACATCTTCCCACAAACATTCATCAGATTCAAATTCACCAAGATTCGGAATTATCGTTCCGTTCAAAATATTAAATGCAGTAGATTTGCCCATCCCATTAGGTCCTAAAATTCCGATTATAGATTCTTTTGACGGAGTAGGTAATCTAAATAGTCTAAAACCATTGAGAGAATATCTGTGAATCATATCAGTTTCTAATTCTTCAGGAAGATTGATCACTTTTACAGCATCACCAGGACAATTTTTAGCCCTCATCAGGCAGGGTGGGCAAGCATCCTCTAAAATCTTACATTTATCATTCTCGTCAACTTGTATGCACTCGGCACCGCAAGATCCTGCATACTTCTGTAAATATTCAAAGGCAGGGCTATTTGGTTTGCATTTGTCTTCAAATAGGACAGCAATTCTCATTTTTCCGGTGTTGTTGAAAGACTTAGTCTTGTCGTATTTCCTTTTTACAATGCGACTAATTAAAATCATATGGTCATCCAAAGATACTTTTGTCCCCCTTTAATGGGATGTTGTGCGAATAAAATTTACACTTCCAGGAAAGCCGGTAGCTCAGGGTCGCCCTCGTTTTTATCGCAAAGGAAAATTTGTAGTCGCAACGGATCCTAAACCTAGTAAAGTCTACAAAGCAGATATCGCATATATTGCTCAGAGAGCTCGAGAGGAAGCAGGAATAGAAGGCCTTTTTGAAGGCCCGCTAGGGATGGAAATTTTTGCATATTTCCCTTGTCCTAAAAGTAAATGGAGAGTAAAAGTACCTAGAACAGAAGAACATCACGCGAAAAGGCCCGATGCCGATAATTTAGCTAAGTCAGTAAAAGATGGGCTAAGTGGAGTGTTGTATCATGACGACGGGCAAATATCGGAATTAGTAGTTAGAAAAAGGATTGCAGCTCAAGGTGACGGACCTAGAATTGAAGTTGAGTTATACAAATTGGAGCCATTAGAATGAAATCAATTATAGATGGTAAAAAAATAGCCAAAGAGATTGAAATTGAATTAACTACTAAAGTAGCTTCAATGGATAGAGCACCCAGACTGTCTGTAGTTCAGATAGGGGACGATCCAGCTTCAGCATCTTACATTAAAGCGAAAGCAAATGCAGCTTCTAGAGTTGGTATTGAACTTACACATCACCATTTATCAGTAGATACCTCAGTAAAAGAGTTAGAGACTCTCGTTGATGAATTAAACGAAAGTGAAGATGGCCTCATAATTCAATTACCTATTCCTAAGACTCTAGAATCTGTTTTGGAAAAAATTAAACCTGAAAATGATGTTGACGGCTTTCATTCCGAAAACTTAGGAAAATTAGTCCAGGGGATTTCAGGAATGGTTCCTTGTACTCCGGCAGGGATAATTGAGTTACTATATCGCTCTGGGAATGATCCAGAGGGTAAACATGTTGTTGTTGTTGGACGTAGTACAATAGTCGGTACGCCACTATCTCTTTTATTATCTCAGAAAGGAGTAGATGCAACAGTTACACTGTGCCACAGTAGAACTAAATCTTTGCAAGAACATTGTAAACAAGCAGATATTTTGGTAGCTGCCGTGGGAAAAGCTAATATGATTACCAAGGATATGGTAAAACCCGGTGCAGTCATAATAGACGTAGGTGTTAACAGAACTTCAGAAGGGTTAGTTGGAGACGTATCGCATGATGTTAGAGAGGTTGCAAGTCAAATCACACCAGTTCCAGGAGGGGTAGGGCCAATGACGGTTGTAATGCTAATGTTGAATACAGTGAAATCGGCTTTAGAAAATTAAGTTTTTGAAAAGTACCCATGGACTAGTTAACTGGCGTTGAGCTTCTTTTGATGTTAAGCTTTCAGATAATATTTTTTGAAGTTCAGGTTTCTTTTGTGCCTTACCAATAAACCAATTTATCAACCATTTTTTTCTAGTATAGTTTTGGATTTTGAAAGAATTTGTCAATTCTTTGCCTAGTATTTCCCAAATTTCTTTCTGGTAATCTTCCCCACATTTCAAATTAAAGTCATTTCTATTTTCTTTGAAATGTTTCACAGCAATCTTTGCAGATAGAAGGGCATTACCTATCCCTTCTCCAGTAAAAGGATCTACTAGACTTCCAGAATCTCCTACCAGAAGGCAACCCTTACCGAACATTCTTCTTAGTTTCATCTCATTTTTTCTTGGTGAACCCAACGGTAATTGCCACACTTTTCCACTATCTTTTACCAATTCAGCGTTCTCAAATCGAGATGCAAACTTTTCTTCTATTATATATTTTTGGAGTTCCTTCAATTTCATTTCTTTATTCTTAAAATCTTTAAGCGTAATTCCTAAGCCTACATTGCACGTATTCTCGCCAACTGGAAAAATCCAAAAATACCCTGGAATAACTCCATCTACATAGTGGAATTCTATAGCTCCTTTCTCATTATCTATGTCCTTCACTCCTTTCCAATATTCTCTAAATGAAGTACTCCAATGCTCTTTTTTGATAAATTCCTCACCATTTATTTCAGATACGATTGTTTTGGCAACAAGACAGTTTACTCCTCCGGCGCCAATGGTTAATGGAGCATAGAATTCTTTCTCACCAACTCCATTTTTACCTTTTACTCCAATTACTCTATTATTATCTTCACTGTCAACTATTAAATTATTAACTCTGAAATTTTGAATTACAAAGCCCCCATTATCTTCCACTCGATTTTTTGCTTCATTGAACAGAATCCAATCAAAGTTTATTCTTGGATAAACATATCCCGTAGCTTCAGAATCTTTAATTTCAACTTTTACTTTTTCTTCTTTTGTGTTACTAAATATTACACTATCAAATATGAAATGCGGACTTTTTTCAAGGATTTTTAATATATTCAATTCTTCTAAATGCTTTAGAGCTTTTCCTCCAACTGCATCTCCACAAACTTTGTCTCTGGGGAATTCTTCTTTCTCTAATAGTAAAACCTTGAACCCTTCGTTAGCAGCATAACAAGCAGCTGCAGACCCTGCAGGCCCACCCCCTACAATAATAGCATCGAAATTTACTTCATTATTAGGGATATTTTTCGTTTCTATATTTTTTTCCCAAAAAACATTTGTTTTATCCGACACAATTTTAGAACTTATTGCCGATTAATAAACGTTTTCAGCATAGCAATACAAATTTTAAGACCTCTGCTAATCTCGTATTGATGGCAGTAGCTTCTAATGTTAATAATTCTAAAAAACATAGAATAATTGGCGCAGGCCTTTCTGGACTTTCTGCGGCAATTAATTTTGCTAAGAATGATGAGAAAGTAGTGATTCATGAATCAAGAGAAGATGTTGGCATGCAATTTCACCCTAATTATCAAGTTTTACTAAAGGAAAGTCCAGATACACCTTCCTCTGAAGCAGGAGCTAAACAGTATCTGAATAGATGGGGATTAAATCCCAAGTTTACCTTCAAGGATGCAAAAAAATTTATCTGCTCTACAGAAAAGAGAGATTTTACGATTTCCTTAAAAGAGCCATTACCTTTGATTCTGCGAGGTGGCGAAAATTCACTCGAGAGAGGGCTCGCTAATGAGGCTAAAGATTTAGGTGTTGAATTTAAGTTTAAATCAAGACCCAAGCCAAAAGCAGGAGATATTCTTTCCACAGGTCCAAAGCGTACAGATATGGTCGCCTTTGGGGCATACTATGAAAATTCAGATTTTCCTCGAGATCAATTTTTGTACATGCATGATGAAAAATATTCTCCAAGGGGATGGTATCTGTATGTAATTCCGATGGATGATGATACTATTAAGATTATGAATTGTTGCTCAAAGCCATACGCAAAACAAGTCAGGAAATTATTGTACAAGGCAGTTGAAGAGCGAGATATTCTGAAGAATATTGTTGATGGTGCAAAGCCCACAGGTACTGTAGGAGGTCAAGGTGGTGTCGATTTCCCTAAGACTGCAATTAAGGACGGAGTTTATCACACAGGTGAAGCTGCAGGTTTTCAAGATCCTTGGAGAGGATTTGGAATGAATTATGCAATTGAATCCGGAGCTCTTGCTCAGAGGGCAATATCTGAATCCTTAGATTATGATAAATTATGGAAAAAACAGTTTCATCAAAGGAAGAAAGCAGATATTGCCCGTAGAGGAATATTCGCACTTCTCGGCAACCGAGCATTCGAATATGGTATGAGGAAAGTTAAGGAAGGAGACGAAGTTGATTGGGAAGAGATTAATCCTAGCGGTTGGAAAAAATCACTAATCTACAACACTTTTTACTCAATGGAGATGGCTAAGAAAACAATGTGGGATTCCTGGTGATGGATCTTACTGGTTTTGCATCATACATCTTATCTGGTTTAACATTATTCGCAGGTTGTGTCATTTTTTTCGGAGAGAATGAATTCATTATTCCTACGTCAGGCCGTTCACTTAGGTTATCCTGCTCGTTTCTACTTTGGTTCCTAGCCTTAATTTTTTGGGCCATGGCAGTTAAAATTGAAGATGACGATAGTATAATATAATCAATTCTTTAATTAAAAATATGTCTAATTTTGGTGTGATTCGTAATTATTATTCTCAAATGCCTGAGAAAATAGAGCAGGCTAGACACATCTTGAAGCGTCCGATGACGTTAACAGAAAAGATTCTTTTTAGTCATTTAGTCAAAATTGAAAAAGAACCTACAAGAACAAAATCTTATGTTGAATTACAACCAGATAGGGTGGCAATGCAAGATGCTACAGCCCAAATGGCGTTACTTCAATTCGCTCTAACAGGGCGTTCGGAAGTTGCAGTCCCTTCAACAGTCCATTGCGATCATTTGATTCAAGCGAGAGTAGGAAAAGATAAAGATTTGGAATATGCCAATGAAATAAGTTCAGAAGTCTTTTCTTTCTTGAAATCAGCTTCAGCAAAATATGGTCTTGGATTTTGGAAGCCAGGTGCTGGTATTATCCACCAAGTTGTTCTTGAGAATTATGCATTCCCCGGCGGGATGATGATTGGTACAGATTCTCATACACCAAATGCGGGAGGCCTAGGGATGGTTGCAATAGGTGTAGGAGGAGCAGATGCTATGGAAGTCATGGCAGGTTTACCCTTTACAGTTAAATGGCCCGGAATTATTGGAGTTCATTTAATTGGTGAACTATCAGGTTGGGCTTCCGCTAAAGATGTTATCTTGAAAGTTTGTGAAGAATTAACAGTCAAAGGAGGTACAGGCCACATTGTAGAATATTTTGGCCCAGGCGCCTCTACAATATCTTCAACTGGTAAAGGTACAATTTGTAATATGGGTGCTGAAGTTGGAGCTACAACTTCACTTTTCCCTTATGATAGTTCTATGGATGATTATCTTAGAGCAACAAATAGATCAGATGTTGCAGATATGGCTAAAGATTTTTCTGAATATCTAGTTCCAGATGTAGAAGTTGAGACTAATCCTGCCCAGTACTATGATAGAATTATTGAAATTAATTTATCCGAATTAGTTCCGGCAATAGTTGGGCCGCATACTCCAGATTTAGCAAGACCTGTATCTGAATTAGGGGATGAAGCTAGAGAGAACGGTTGGCCAACTGATATTCAAGCAGCTTTGATTGGCTCTTGTACTAATTCTTCCTACGAAGATATGGAGAGAGCATCTTCAATTGCACAACAGGCTAGAAATGCGGGTCTGAAATCAAAAGTTCAGTTTATGGTTACACCAGGTTCAGATACCATCGATAATACTATCAGAAGAGATGGTCAAATGCAAATATTTGATGATATCGGAGGAACGGTATTAGCAAATGCATGCGGGCCATGTATTGGTCAATGGAAAAGAGACGATATTGATAGTGGAGATGTGAATTCTATTGTTTCTTCCTACAATCGTAATTTTAGCGGCAGAAATGACGGCAATCATCAAACACTATCTTTCCTTACAAGTCCAGAAATAGTTACTGCCATGGCAATTGCAGGTAGCTTAGATTTTAATCCCATTACAGACAAATTAACTGCAGAAGACGGTAGTGAATTTTTACTTGATCCTCCAGAGGGAGATCAACTGCCCGAAAATGGTTTTTTATTTAATTTAGAAGGATTTATTCCACCTCCAAAAGAGTCTGCTTCAGTTGATTTAGACGTTTCTTCTGAAAGTCGTAGATTACAATTGTTGGAACCTTTTATAGCTACAACTAAGAAAGATTTAGAAGATTTGCCAATTTTAGTTAAAGTTAAAGGTAAATGTACAACAGATCATATTTCTCCAGCAGGAATTTGGTTACAATTTAGAGGGCATTTAGATAATATTTCAGATAATTGTTACATTGGTGCACATAATTCATTTACCGAAGAACAAGGTACTGCAATCAATCAGTTAGATGGTAATAAAGGAAAAATTCCAAAGATTGCACGTAATTACTATGAAAATAATCAGCCGTGGGCAGTTATTGCAGATGTTAATTACGGTGAGGGAAGTAGCAGAGAACACGCAGCCATGTCTCCAAGATTCTTAGGATGTAAGGTTGTAATTGCAAGAGGTATGGCACGTATCGCAGAGACAAATCTGAAGAAGCAAGGAGTTTTACCTTTGATTTTTGCAGATGAGTCTTCTTGGGATTTATTGAGAGTCGATGATAGATTAACTATCAAAGGAACTGATGAGCTAGGGCCAAATTCCAAGGTCACTGTGGAAGCAAAACACAGTGATGGAACAATGGACACTTTCATCTGTAGTCACAGTATGGATGAATTACAGGTAGGGTGGTTCAAAGCAGGTTCAGCCTTGAATTATCTAAGATCTAAGAATTAATCTGTTTAAGGGCGGATGAATATTAAATTAAGAGGATTTATTAAGATGTGAGTGTTATAGTGTATCCAATGAATTCCTCGGTAGGTTTGTATTTAATGCTAAATCCATAATCCTGTAAAGAAGAAAAATCAGAAAGATTACCTTCTCCAGGTTTTAGAATAAACTTATCGCCGGGGCTAATTCTCTCTGAGTTGTCCATATCATCAAAGGATATTCCTTGGCTAGAAGAATTTAATTCTAAAACAGATCCCCCGATTACAAAGAGGTTATTAGCATCAGTTAACACCCAACTAACATTATTAATAGAAATCAGTGGGTTGATTTTTACTATTTGAACAGTCCATTCACCACTTCCATCTTCATATGCAATCATAGATCCAGTAGGACATAAATAATTCATCATTTCAAGATTAAAACTTTCAGGTTCAGACCATGCGCCATTATCGTCCATTGTTCTGAAGGTTATAACATGATTTCCTGCAGTTAGTGTGGGATTTGAAACGTTATTTTTATCAGATATCACTCCATCTATATCAGAAGCCCATTCATAGGCCCAAACGATGCCATCAGAATCATACCCTGTACCAATTAATTCAAAAGAATCGTCAGCACATGTAATACTAGTGTCAGTTTCAGGAAAATCAATACGTGCTAATGGAATGGAGTTTACAGTGCCATCACTACTTAGTTTATTGTCTAAATCTTTTCTCAGCTCAACTAAATTTTTTTCTAAATTGTCTACTTCTTTTTCAAGTTCACTTATTCTTTTTTCAAGATTAGTTAAATTATTTTCTCCTACAGGTTCAATATTACTTGTTCCTTCATCTGTAGATTCTTTTTCATCAACTGATGTGTTGTCAGTTAGGCAGCCCGTAAGAGAGGCCACCGCTAGCAAAAGTACGGCAAAAACGACTTGCTTCATAGGGCTGAATAAATTTAGTTATTTATTCGTATTGCATTGAATTATGCGAAACACCTTTTCCGCTTCTTATAGAACCAATAATTTGCGCATGTTTTCCAAGAATTGATACAGATTTTTCCGCGTCATCTTTGCTAACAATAATTACCATACCCATTCCCATATTGAATGTTCGGTACATTTCTTTATCCTTAACACTTCCTTTTTCTTGTAACCAATCAAAAACAGAAGGAACTGGTAGAGGGTTATCGATTACATACTGAAAATTATCATTTATTCGACTAATATTGTCTAGTCCTCCTCCAGTAATGTGAGCTATTCCATGAACATCTACTTGCTTAATCAAAGCCATTACTTCTTTCACGTAAATTCTCGTTGGTTCTACAAGTTTCTTTCCAAGTTCCTTATCTCCATCAAATAACTTTCGAATCAAAGTATATCCGTTTGAGTGTGGTCCACTTGATTTCAGGCCAATCAAAACATCTCCCTCAGATATTTTTGTACCATCAATAATCTTGTCTTGTTTAACATAACCAACAGAAGTTCCAGCAATATCAAAACCATGAACTAACTCAGGTAATATTGCAGTTTCTCCTCCAGATAAAGTACAGTTAGATTGCCTACATCCTTCGGCTAAACCCATTCCAATCTTAGCCATTAATTCTTCATCTGGCTTGTCTAAAGCTACATAGTCAACGAAACTTAACGGTTCGGCACCAACACAAATTAGATCATTTGTATTCATAGCAACGCAGTCTATTCCGACAGTATGGATTGAGTTCATTTCTTCAGCTAGCAATAATTTGCTACCTACGCCGTCAGTACACATTGCTAATGCGCCATCGCCGAGTTTTACTAATCCTGCAAATCCATTGTCTAGTTTGATGGCTTCACCATTGCCCTTCCTGTTGACTCCTTTAATTTGAGCAATGAGAGCTTCAGTAGCTCTTTCACTTGCATCAATATCTACGCCAGCTTCAGAGTACGTGCTTACCATATTGTTTACATCTTAGCGTAATAATTTTGTACAACAGTACTAACTTGTCCAATATCATCGATGTTACGTTGAACCAGTGATTCAAGAATCTTTTGTCTATTTTGAGCCATTTCATCAAACTGTCTTGGTGCAACACCTGCAGCTTTAGATATTCGCTCACGTAGTTTACTTGGAACTCCAGTTTCTTCTAATTGATTGGATTGTCCATTCCATTTGAATAAAGTGTTTAGCCTAGGTTTACTACCTTCTAAACCGGCCAATTCAGACACCTCAGTAATAGTTCGAATTTGTTTTCCATTAACATTTATTCTACTTTGCATTATAATTAGATGTAAAGCATTCATCATTATTGGAGGAACTTCCATAGGAGGATTGATTAATCTTGATACAGTTTCCTGTGCAGTATTTGCGTGAACCGTACCAAAACATCCATCGTGACCCGTATTCATTGCAGTAAAGAGAGTTTTAGCCTCTGGCCCTCTTACTTCACCTACAATTATTCTGTCAGGCCTCATACGCAGTGTATTTTTTAGTAAAGAATCCATATCAACTTCGGGTTCTTCTGGTTTTGTCGAGTTAAATGTTTCAAGTTGAACATGATGTTCATGCTTTAATTGAACTTCGGTAACATCCTCAATTGTAATTAATCTATCTTTTGAAGGAATAAATAATCCTAACACATTCAAGGTTGTAGTTTTACCGGAACCTGTACCGCCCGCAACCAAAATATTAGATGGAGCAGATCCCATCCCATCAGCAAACATCCATAACAGTGAGGCTAACCTTGGAGACATAGTTCCAAATTTCATCAGATTAACAACTGTTAGCGGATCATTCATCTGCTTTCTAATTGTCATTGTTGGACCATTCGGAGAGACCGGTGGAATTGTAGCATTTACACGGCTTCCATCAGGCAATCTTCCGTCCAGTAACAAATTCCCAGGACCTACTTTTCTACCAACATATTTTCCAACTTTCTGAATAATTGCAGTAGCTTCCTCGCTGGTTAATTTCACATTAGTTACACACATACCATGTTTTCTATGAGCAACCATTACAGCTTTATCCGGGTGGTTGTACATAATTTCTTCAAGATTATCATCATCTAGCAATGGCTTTAGAGCACCATAGCTTGGAGATTTGACAGCTTTTGTTACTTGATATAGTGGTCGCTCAGCATCAGCTCTTTCGACGATGTTGGCAGTCGGGTATTGTTCTATTATTCGTCCTTGTTGCATATTTATACGATTGATATCCTTAGTGCTAGTAATAGCGTAGTAGTGGCTATGAACATGTACATTGGCATTCGCCATATTGCAGTTTTAGTTGTTTGTAAAATAACAGACTGCATCCAAACACCTCCAGCCCCTAACACCATCATGTAGAAAAATAAAGATTGATTCAATAAACTTAGATCGACATTAAGTTCGAACGAGCCGGCTTTGCCGCTTCCAAATACTGAAACAATTAATCCTAATAGAATTGGGCAAATGACAGCTCCACCCCATAGAATGAAATTAGCAGTACTCTGTGTTTTTGTAATTCTTTCTTTTCGGAGCATATAAATTTCCCAGAACTCTTCAGAGATATTTTCGAGAGTGGTTGCAAAGCTTCCAGAAGACCCAAGTGCAACATTCAGTATGCTTACAATTCTTATAATCATTGGAGATTCAGTTTGTTTTGCAAAGTCTCTCATTGCCATACCAAATCCATCGTCTCTCATTCTCTTTACGGCTTCACGGAGAAATACTCCCATTCTGTCATTTCTTCCAGAAGCAATAGCATCTAAAGCAGATTCAACACCCATTCCAGCGCGTAATTCTTCAGCTAAATCAGCTAAAACATCGGGCCACACAGCTTCCAATTCATTAATTTTATCCTGTTTTCTTTTAGCAGGAATGTAGAATAGAGTTCCAATAAGTGCCCAAACGCCTAGCCCTATCCAAATAATACCGTGCAATGAAGACAAGCCATCTCCACTTACTATATCGTCCAACAAGCTCATACTCCAGGCTCCTTTGCTTTAGTTTGAACAATCATTCCAGCAATAATTATGGTTGCTGTAATAAATAGTGCAGGTACACAAACATCGGGCATTGTTGGAGTATTTCCTAGAAACCCTCCACCAGATGCTTTTGCAGATTCTACTAATCCATTAACCACAGCACCTATTACAACAATAATAGGAATTAGTATTGAAACAATTATAAATTGTTCAGATGTTGAAGATAAACCCTCAATGAAATTATCCAAATTTACACGCCTTTCTTTAGCTTCTTTTTCAGCTATAGATCTTAATCTATCAATTACATTAGTATCTTCTTCGATAGACATAATTAAGCTAGATAGAACCTTTCTCAGTCCAGAGGAATCTGTATTTCGCATTTGAGTTCTAATAGCGTCACTGAAGTTTTTCCCGCCTTCGGTGTCTCTAAAAATTTGTTTGAAAATTTCACTTAAATCTCCGTAGTCTTCGTCAGCAACATGCTTCATTGCTTCTGCAACACCTACGCCAGATTCTAATAGAACTTCAATTCCTCTAATGGCAAAGAGTAGTTCCTGGTCAACGGTCGCCATAATATATCAACAAAACCCCATTATAAACTACTTAACTTTTTAAATTTGTGCATTTTTTATAAAATCTCGATAAGTACTCAAGCTGATATAGAACGAAAAAACCATTGACCATTCACATAGAGCCGTCAAATTTAGGTATATACTTCGTTCAGTGTTTACGTCTGGTGGGTTATCCATCCGGTGAAAAAAATCTTCTCTTTCATCTAACATTTCTAAGTTATCTAAAACACTGAATATGGCCATCATTAGATAGAAAAACCATCCAGCCGTTATAGCATATCTTCTAATTTTATTGTCGAGTCCACTTTTTTTCATTAGATTGTAGCTGAAAGTTGCAGAGATCAGATATGTCGTGAATAAAGTGAATGCAGTAACGCCATGTAAAACAGGAAATTCTTTCCAATTAAAGCTTACCGTAATTATTCCACATATAGATCCTATGGTAGAAATAATTCTAATTCTTTCATTTCCTTTGATATAGAATTCACCCAGTTCCTCAGCTAAGGGTTTGAATAATCGGTAAATTACCTGAACTATTAGTAAAGTTCCAAACAAGCTAATGCCCAGCCCAGTTGAGAAAATACTTTCTTCGGGTTCTGAAAAAGGCATTTCAGATATAATTGGTATAAATGGGGCAACTCTTCCACTGGTAGTTGATACGATGTAAGTTGTTATTAGCGTTAATATCCCTAAAATTATACTAAATTCTAGAAGTAATTTAGCACTATTTTTCATTCAGTACCGCTTGTGCAGCAGCCAATCTAGCGATTGGAACTCTGAAAGGTGAGCATGAAACATAATCCATTCCAACTCCATGGCAAAAGTGAACTGACTTTGGCTCTCCACCATGTTCGCCACAGATTCCAACTTTAAGATCGGGTTTTGTTCTACGGCCTCTTTCAATACCCATTTTAACTAATTCACAAACACCTTCATCTAGACTTGCAAAAGGATCCTCTGGTAATAATTCATTTTCTAAATATGCTGGCATAAATCCGCCCGTATCATCACGACTAAATCCAAAAGCCATTTGCGTCAAATCATTAGTTCCAAATGAAAAGAATTCTGCAGTTTCGGCTATTCGGTCAGCTACGAAACTTGCTCTTGGAATTTCCATCATTGTTCCAACCATGTAATTATCCAATCCTTCAATGTTACTTGCTACATTTCTAACTATTTTCTCCTGGTGATTATATTCAGTTTCCATTCCTGTCAGGGGAATCATAATTTCAGGGAAAGTTTTTACATTTTCATCTGAAAGTTCAGCTGCAGCTTCTAAAATAGCTCTGGCTTGCATTTCTGTTATCTCAGGATGTGTTATTCCTAACCTTACACCTCTGTGCCCCATCATTGGATTTGATTCTTTGAGTGCATCAGATCTTCGTTCCAATTCTTCAGCATTGATTCCCAATGCTTCAGCAAGCTTTTTCTGCCTTTTAATATCGTGAGGAATAAACTCATGCAATGGCGGATCCATTAGTCTAATAGTAACAGGAAGGCCTTGCATTGCTCTTAAAGTTTCTTTGATATCGTTTTTCATGTAAGGGAATAATGAATCTAAAGCCGTTTTCCTTTCATCTTGGCTATTAGCCATTATCATTTCTTGAAGATGGAAAAGTGGATCTTCAGATCCTTCTCCGTAGAACATGTGTTCTATTCTGAAAAGTCCAATTCCTTCAGCTCCAAAGCCTAATGCTCTTTTTGCATCTGATGGAGTTTCTGCATTTGTCCTCACTTTTAGCCTTCTAACTTTGTCACAAAGCTCTAAGAAATGCGTCAAATAATCACTCGTAATATCAGTTTCAATCAGAGGTAGTTCATCTTTATAGACTTTTCCAGCAGTTCCGTTTAGTGTAATTTCTTCACCTTCATTCACAGTTACCTCCCCGACAGTAAATTTCTTTTTAATTGAGTCAACTTTCATCTCACCGGCACCAACAACACAACACATTCCCCAACCTCTTGCAACTAAAGCGGCATGAGAAGTCATTCCTCCTCGAGAAGTTAATATTGCTACAGAAGCTCGCATTCCTTCGACATCCTCAGGATTAGTTTCTTCTCTAACTAGTACAACTTTTTCGCCCTTTGCAGCCCAATCCACAGCATCTTGAGCTGTAAAAACAGCTTTTCCAGTTGCGCCTCCTGGGCCTGCAGGCAAACCTTTTGCCAAAATTGGAGTAATTTTTTCT
>MIZB01000253.1_pt1 | contig 27364 bp, 24 predicted proteins | sample 888171 | NCBI WGS metagenome assembly MIZB01 (sample SAMN05440186, study PRJNA335308) | marine metagenome | isolation source: marine water
ATCTATCGTAATATTTTCTCCATCCACCTCATAAGGTTTGGTACCTGGAATTGGGACGTCTCCAAAAGTACCATTTACTATATAAAAAGTATATCTTAGACCGTCTTCAAATTGATAAAGTGTATTGCCTAGTTCTGAAAGCACCCACCTTCCCTCAATTGATTGGTTCTCACAAGCCCGAGAACCATCATCCTCATCTACTGTTGATGGCGCCTCAACTTCTTCTGAATAACGATCATAAACGGGTTTATTATTAGAAGGCAATTCTGCAAAACCTGTCTGTTCCATAGTAGCTACATTATGGGCTGTAATTCCTTTTTCACTAATTGCATAGATATAATCTCCTCCTTCCATGAAAATACTACGTCTTACATCAGGATTATCCCACCAGTAATTAGAATCATACAATGAAGAATGATCTACTTCATCATAAATTTTAAGATCTTTACCTGGCTCAGCTTCAATAAGCATCAATTTTGATAAGTATTCATAACCACTTGAATAATACATCTTGCCATCAATTTCACTATAATCTGAATAGTATCTATGTGTAGACATTGGAACTGCCAACAAACCATCATCTTCCCAATACTGGAATGCTTTGTGTTCATAAGTTGCCTCACTGTAGGAATAAGACCAGCCATTCTCCTCGCTTGATGCTGAATTTAGCTGTAATGAACTAGCTAATTTTGGATTTGAAAAATCACTGACATCGAATATAGAAATCTGCGTTACGCCCCAATGTAAACCGTCTTCATCTCCAGCAATGCCTATTGTAAGAAGATGATTTTCACCCATTGGATGAATATAAGTTGATACGCCAGGAATTTCCAATTCTCCTATAACTCTTGGATCTGCAGGTTCACTAAGATCTATAGTCCATAAAGGATCAATATTTCTAAAAGTAACGATATATGCTTTATCACCCATAAAACGTGCTGACCAGATACTTTCATCTGGTGCAATATCGCCCACATGCCCTATTACTTCATATTCCGTTTCGTCTGAATTTAAACCTAAAACGAAGACATGACTGACCATTGGTTCTGGATTATCCATCCACCATCGTCCCCATTGCCCAGTAGTAGAACAAACACGAATATTTCCATTATGCTCAGATAAAGAAAATTGATCTTGAATTGTTCCATTTACTCTTCCACTGGCAATATAATCAGTTTGACCTGGATTAGATATATCAAATACATGAAGATTTGTCATTTCTTGAAAATCTGATTTTTCATCTCCCCAAAACCACCATGAATTCTGTGATGCTTCTGCCATTACCATTACATTACCTGAAGCATAAACTGTGGCCCAATTACTCAAAATATGATCTGCATTAAAACTAAAGTTTTCTTCTAATAAATCAAGAGTCATAATAGATGTAATACCCTGACCAGTACTATCTGAAGCTGCTGCAAAATTTTGACAATTCCCCTCTTCTGATTCTGTATACTTGTGTGTTGTAATATTATCTCCAGATTTTTCGTGAATGCGTGGTAAGAGATCATCTAAAGGAGTTTGATCAATAATATTGTCATTATATTCAATTGTTTCATTCATTACTTCCATCCATATTTGCTCTCTCTTAGAACTATCCCAATCAAGATCCCAATATGTTTTGTAATCTGAAAAATCTAACCATGTTTCCAGCCCATAAATATCCATCCAACCGTAGGAAACCATGCGGACTGTACCTCCTGATTCACGTGCGGTTTGATAATCTCCTTCAATGTAAAGTTCTCTAGTGACTTGAGGTGAACTTCTATTGGTCAAATCCAAAACTGTTAGTTTTGTAAAAGAGGTTGTTCTGTAGTAATAATCAGACTCATAATACTCATCTTCAACATAGTCTTCACTTTCTTCTGAGTCATCTACTCCTTTATCTTCTGATTCAGATGATACTGTATTTGAGGAAGTTGGTTTGGATTCCTTAACTTCACGTTTTATTTCCTTCTTGACTACTTCATCAAGAGGATGCTTTTCTTCATAATAACTGTAAATATAAACGTTAGAGTAAACTACTGCTTTATCATCTACTAAAAGCATCTCATTAGGGCGTCCTTCGATAGATATATTTGATAAATATGAAACATTACCAGCTTCAGGAATTTCTAGAATGTGAATATGACCGGAGGGATATACGCCCCAATCATTGTACCCATTATTAACAAGATAAATGTATGAGCCATCTGTTTTCACAAAATCAGCTTCATCTACGCCTTGCTCTTGGTTGTTAGTTCCGGAATAATCAACTCCTTCTACGGAGTTTGATGATGTTTTCTCTGAACCTGAATAAGGTGATGAATCCATATCCATGCCACTATCTTCCATTGCCATCTCTGGCATACCACCATCAATCATAACCATGTCATCTATCATCCCCCAACGACCATAATCATACGAACCAGTTCCTAAATTTACACGCATTTCCTCTTTCAGATGCTCCTTTAAGTCCATTTCAAGAAATCCACATGTGTTATAGGTTGTCAATGCAGGAGATGAACGAGAACGATCCGATAATATATTTTCTAAATAAGTTGATTGAACCTCTGTTAAACTTTGATTAGAGGGCAGCTCATCTTCAGGCAAGTATGTAGCCAAAGAAACTGTTAGAATAACTACTGCAAAAATTGCAAACATACCGGAAGGAATACCACCTGTTGGACCTACAGCTGACCCAGATAGGCTGGCTATTGATTGTGGTGAATTCATTGATTTACCAAAAATTTCTATTTTTTTAGCCATTACTAATATTTCCAATTTTCTTTTTTATTTTTAATTCAAGAGATAAAATATCTGAAACTCCATCTAATTTTTCTAAACAACGTTTACAATTGACATATTTGGTATCCATTTTTTTTAACTGAGTTAGTTCACCAACTGTAACATTCCAACCGCAGAGGGTTTTGTCATGCGTTCCTAACATATGCCTTCGTCTCATAGTATGAAAAAACCTTTTTTGTATATAAAAGAATGCCAAAGAAATTTGGAGGTTTATCATTCTTTCAACTCTATTGTGAACAGTTTAAGAAGGGTCAGAATAGCTTCTTCAATTACTTTATTTTCTTGTACTTCTGACTGTGAAAAATCAATACCATCTGCTATTTTATCTACTAACTCTTGGGTAATAATTTTATTTTTTAAAAATCTATAAAGTGCTTTATCTGAAAATGTGGTTTGAGACATATATTGTGAATTCACAATTAGCATTTGTCCATTGGCTACTAATTTGTCTATATGGTAATCAACTAATTGTGAAGAAATATCTGCCACATCTGCTATTTTCCTCTTAGATGCTGGAGCTCCAATCTTAATTGAAGCAAAAAGAATTTTGAAAAGTGTGTCTGCATCATTCAAATCATGTTTTAATTTAACATTGATATCAGACATAGTATACCAAAATAGTACCCTAATTTAAAGAGATGCCAAAGAAATTTGGAATTAGTCGAAGTCTAGTAGTACTTTTCCGATATTTTGTCTATCTTGAATATAATGATGTGCATCTGCTACTTGTTCGGCTGGAAATACTTTGTCTACATAAGGAGTGATTTTACCTTCTTCAATCCATTTCATTAAATCTTTTCTCGCTTTTTCTAAATGTTCTAGGTTTTTCCAACGACCTAAATGGATTCCAAAAACACCTCTATTACTAGCCATCATCCTCAAAGGATCAAATTTAGGAAATGTCATCCATGATTTGAAGCGGGTCCATTGACTCTTTTTCTTGCCCGGTGCCATATCTGATATACCAAATGAGCAGACCCGTCCACCGGAACCTAAACAGCGATATGATTGCATCAAATGTTCACCACCTATAGGATCCAAAACCAACTCAACTCCTTTGTTATCAGTCCATTCCATGATCTCAGCTAGAAAATTATCTCTATCTACTGGTAATACTCCTTTATCACGGATAAAATCATGCTTTTCTGGTGAACAAGTACCAAAAATTGTTTTTGCGCCAGCTATCTTTGCCAATTCAATAGATGCAAGGCCCACGCCACCGGCAACTCCGTGAATCAAAATAGATTCGCCTTTTTGGAGAGCTCCGGGATGAATTATCATCAAATATGATGTAAAGTATACTGCTGGAAAGGCTGCAGCTACTTCAAAAGATATTTTATCTGGAATTTTGAAGACTCCTTTTGAATTGGCAATAGTATGTGTTGAATATCCACCATTCGTTCCAGAACCAACAACTCTATCTCCGATTTTAAAACCATCAACATCAGGCCCTAATTGGTCAATAGTTCCTGAAACTTCCATTCCTGGAGTAAATGGAGGGGAGGGGGCTCCAGGATAAAGTCCCATACGTGATAAAATATCTGCAAAATTAATTCCAGCTTTTGAAACTCTTATACAAACTTCACCAGGGCCAGGTGTTGGCGTAGGCAATTCTTGAAGTTCAAATCTGTCTGGACTTCCATGTTTTGTTACTACTGCTGCTTTCATCAATCCTCATCATAATAATAATCTAAGCCAAGGTGCGTAATCAGAGTCTCCCCCATCAAATGGCGAAGTGTATTTTCCAATTTAACTTTCTGGGCAAATAAATCATGTATTGGATATAAATCTGGTTTACACATTGGAGATTTGAAATAGAAAGATAACCATTCTTGTATTCCATGCATACTTGATCTCTTAGCTAAATCCAAAAATAATGCTAAATCTAAGACAATGGGTGCTGCTAAAATGGAATCTCTACACAAGAAATCAACCTTAATTTGCATAGGATAACCTAACCAGCCTTTAATGTCTATATTGTCCCATCCTTCTTTATTATCTCCTCGAGGTGGATAATAATTAATACGAACTTTATGATACAAATCACCATATAACTCTGGATATTTTTCAGGTTCTAATATTTCTTCGAGAACGCCTAATTTTGAAACCTCTTTAGTTTTGAATGATTCAGGATCATCTAAAACTTCTCCATCCCTATTACCCAAAATATTTGTTGAAAACCAACCATCTATTCCTATTCTTCTAGCTTTGAAACCTGGAGCTAAAATAGTTTTCATTAGTGTTTGACCTGTTTTAAAATCCTTACCTGCAATAGGTACTCCTTCCTTGGAAGCTAGTGAATACATTGCAGGAAAATCAACTGAAAGATTAGGAGCTCCATTTGCATATGGAATTCCTTCTTTAATTGCTGCATATGCATACAGGATTGAAGGTGCTATTGAGGTTTCATCATCATCTAAAGCTGCTTCAAAGGAATCTAAAGAATCGTAAACAGAACCCTCTGGTTTTTGATAGACTTCTGTACTTCCACACCAAACCATTACCATTCTTTCAACATTGTTCTTCTTTTTGAAATCCTGAATATCTTGTCTTAAAGCTTCGATCCTGGCTCTATGACCTTTAACTGATTTTACATAGGTCCCTTCTAATTTTTTAACAAAGTGTTTATCAAAAACTGCTTTCATCGGCTTTATTGATGATAATTCATCTTTAACCTGATCCAATAATTTAGTATCTATTACTCCTGCATTAATCGCAGCCTCGTAACAATTATCTTCAAAAATATCCCATCCTCCAAATACTAAATCATCTAAATTAGTGATTGGAACAAAATCTTTGATATCGACCTCACGATTATCTGTCCTTTTTCCAAGACGTAAAGTACCCATTTGAGTTAATGAACCAATCGGGCTTGAAATTCCATTACGAATGGCCAAAGTTCCGGCAATAAACGTAGTACTTACTGCACCTAAACCAGGCATAAGGACTCCGAGCTTGCCTTTAGCTGGTTTGATTTTGGTAGGACTGTCTATTGGTACCATTTCTTTCCAATTATGTTAAGGGTTGATAATAAAACCATTTATTTTATTTGTAGAGTAATGAAAGGCAAGTCAAAGAACCATCTGCTGCACGAAACTGAGACATTTCCAGTGGATGTAAATTTAGTCCTTTTTCAGATAATATTTTAGAAGTCATTTCATAGCCTTTAGCAATGATTACATCATCTCCAAAAGGAAGTACATTCGCACCATAGGCCTCATTTTTGGGAATCCAAATAACTTCTGAATCATCTGGGAAATCAGATAAACTAAACCAACCTTCTGGGGCAAGCAAGACCCCAGGCATTGGGGAAGTGCAAACTGATATCAAATGAAGTGATTCCTTCGGTACTTCTATAACATGTAAGCTGAACCCTCTTGAAGTGACAAATTCTCTGAGACATTCTATTGCTTCTTTATTGGTTCGCCTACTGTGACCAACTAAAAATTTATCACCAAATTGAAGTACATCACCTCCATCCATTCTAGCCTCAGACGGCATAAATTGTAATTCTAAGTCTTTCTCTAAAGCTTCTTGAACAACCACTTTTTCTCCTAAACGGGAATCATGACCTGCATTTGTAATCAAAGCTGAATTACCCGCAATTACTGCATGATCTTCTACAAAACAACAATCAGGATAATTTGAATCTGAAGATAGAAAATTGACAGATAAACCTAACTCTTCTAATTTAGAAACATATGCTGAATGCTGGACTTTTGCTTCGTCAACATTAGTAGGTCCACTTCCAAAATAAGAAGCTAAGGCCTTTTCAAATGAATTGGAAACACCGCGTACTATAGCTTTCACAATAAAGGCCCCAAAATTAATGGAAGCATAACTGTTGCATCTCCTTCAACTGTTATCCGCCTTGCTTTAGCTTGAACTTTACCCCAGGAAACTGCTTCTCTAACTCTAGCACCACTAAGAGAACCATCCCATTCTGGAGCAGTAGTCACTTGAACTGCATAGTCTAAACCTTCTCTAAATTGATTCCACCAAATAGTGTGATGTTTGGATATACCGCCACCAACCATCAAAGCCCCAGTACTTTCAGCTTCATGAACTATATCTGATAAATCATTTTCTTCTGCAAATACATCTAAGGTAAAATCTCGATGACCTTGCCAAAATAACCATAACTGTGAACCTACAGCTCCGTCTGTTGGGCCAGGAACAAAGACTTTAACGTTCTTTTCAGCACAAATTGCTAAAAAGGATTCCGAACCGTTCTTTTCTTCTGCTAAACGAAGACCTAACTCTCTCCATATCTTCCATGGAATCCAACGTTTATCCTGTTTGTATAAATCTTCTAAAATGGGCTGCATCCATCTTTCAATGGGTATGCCATATGAATCATCTGGAACTAAGACATTTCCGAGACGGTTTACTCCTTCCTCACGTAGCTTTTGATCATCCATAGCAAAATCTCCATGATAATAATCAGCTAGTATTCGGGCTATATCGTGATCTAAAGTACCACAAGTAGTAACTACAACATCAATAAGATCATTTTCAACTAATTGTCTAAGCAATCCTCGAGTTCCTGTTGCCATTATATCTGCTGGAAATGAAATAAATTTTGTACAATTATCTTTTTGCATATCCTGAAGAATTGAAGTTGCTGTAGCTATTTTTGTTGCTACAAAACCCCCTGCTTCATTAAATTGAGAAACTAAGTTGGATAAGTTTGTATTAGCATCAATATGAATGTCTTTTACTGGTTTTTTACGCATCCTTAGTCTCATCATTAGGCGAAGGATCTACATTTCTTTCTTCATCTTCTTCATCATGTAAAGCTACAGCTACAACTGTTTCCTTTTCATCAACTGACATTACCTTAACGCCTCGACCTACTCTTGCAATCTGTCTTATGCTCTCTATGTGTGTACGAATTACTTTCCCAGATGAAGTTGTTGCTAATATCTGATTTGCCTGCCCAGGTGTAAAAGTAGCTATCACATGGCCACTTTTGCTATCAACTTTAATATTTTTAACACCTTTAGCACCTCTCTTTGTAAGACGGTAGTTGCCTGCACTAGCTCTCTTTCCATATCCTTTTTCAGTAATTGTTAACAAAATATCCTCTTCATTAACTAAAGTCATACCAATAACTTCATCTTTTTCTTTCAAGCGCATGCCAATTACTCCTTGACCATTACGGCCAACAATTCTAACTTCGCCTTCTGAAAAACGGTTTGCCATCCCTAACTTGGTTGCAAGCATAACTTGACTGTCTCCTTCAGAGATATCTACGCCTATTAGTTCATCATTTTCTTTAAGTGTAATAGCTCTAAATCCTTGATCGCGAGCCCAAGCTCTTTGTATCCTTGAAGAATATTCTTCTAAACGGGTTTTCTTAACAATACCGTTTTTAGTTGCAAATAAGAAATAATGCCCATCACCAGTTAGATTAGCTACTGGCAACATACAAAGCACTTTTTCGTCTTTAGATTGCCGACCTTCATCCAACTTTTGAAGGAGCTGGACCAATGGTGTTCCTTTAGAATATCGTGAAACATCAGGTATTTGCCAAGCTTTTAGGAAATACATACTTCCTGCTGTTGTGAAGAAGAGTAAATGGTCATGTGAGCCCATAGAGTACAACTCAACAGGGAAATCTCCCTCTTTGGCCTTAATTCCAATTCGACCTTTACCACCGCGGTGTTGGGCTTGGTATTCATCCAAGTCCACGCGTTTGATATATCCTTCATGAGTTCGCATTACAACTACTTGTGAACGTGGAATCAAATCTTCAGTAGCTAAATCTCCATCAAAATCTGAGATTAGCGTTCTTCTTTCGTCGCTGTATTTTTCATTTAGTAAAGATAATTCTTCTTTAATGATTGCCAAAACCTTAGAAGAATCTGCTAAAATCGAATTAAGCTCATCCATTGTTGCTTTCAAATCATCTAATTCTTTTTTGCGTTCTTCTGCGTCTTGTCTAGACAACTGGTACAATCTCATGTCTGCAATAGCTTTAGATTGAACTTCACTAAGTGAAAATTCTGTTTGAAGGCCTGCTATTACTGCATCTCTACCTGCCGAATCTCGAATGAAAGCTATTACTGCATCCATTTGTGAAATTGCTAACAACAATCCTTCCACTATGTGAGCTCTTTCCTGGGCCTTCTTTAATCTGTATTGAGTTCTTTTTGTTACTATTTCCTTACGATGTTCAATATATACTTCTAATAAATCGATTAACCCCATACGCCTAGGTTGACCTTTTACTAATGCAACATTATTGATTGCAAAGCTCGTTTCCAATACTGAATGTTTATACAATTGATTTTCAACAATCATTGGAGCCGCATCTCGCTTTAATTCAAAAACGACGCGCATTTCAGTTTGATCAGACTCGTCACGAATGTCTCTAATACCTTCAATCTTTTTGTCACGCACCATTTTGGATACATCTTCTAAAAGACGATTCTTTTGAACTAAAAATGGGATCTCAGTTACAACTAAGAATTCATTCTTTTCAGTCGATTCATGCTTTACAGTACCTCTCATTTTAACTGAGCCTTGACCTTTACTATATGCATCAAAAATACCTTTACGACCCATTATAGTACCTCCTGTAGGGAAATCAGGACCTGGCAATACTTCCATTATTTCTGCTAAAGATACTGATGGATTGTCTATCAATAAATTTATTGCCTCAGATACTTCCGACAAGTTGTGAGGTGCCATATTTGTGGCCATACCTACTGCAATACCTGAAGAACCATTAACTAAAAGACCTGGTAAAAGCCCTGGGAGAACTGAGGGCTCCTGTAAGGAACCATCATAATTGTCCCTAAACTCTACAGTTTCTTCATCAAGATCTGATAAAACAGTATCTGCAATGGTTGCTAGACGAGATTCAGTATAACGCATTGCTGCCGCTTTATCTCCATCTATTGATCCAAAGTTTCCTTGACCATCAACTAATGGATATCTTAAAGAAAAATCTTGAGCCATACGCACCATTGTATCGTATATGGCTTGATCACCATGAGGGTGATATTTACCCATTGTATCTCCAACAATTCTAGCTGATTTCTTATATGGTGAACGAGATCCAGAACCCATCTCTTTCATGGCATAAAGCACTCTTCGATGTACTGGTTTTAGACCGTCACGAGCATCAGGAAGTGCACGTCCTACAATAACTGACATAGCATAATCCAAGTAGGATTTACGCATCTCTTTCTCTAAGCTTATCTTCAAAATTGTGTCATTGTTTTCAGTAGTCAATATTTAACCTCAAATCAGTAGTTAACACTATGAATAAACCCCCTTAAAAGGGACTCCCCTGACAGTCTTGTGGCTCCTCCATTAAACATTATAGTTATAAACTCTAAAAAAAACGAAGACTTTAATGATAATCATCGACGATTAATTGCAAAAATAGCCCCTATTTGTATAGCCTATGATTTTCACTTAATTTTAGCTAATTTTCAGATTAGTGATACTCCAGTAAACTTTGCTAAAGAAATAGCTCCAGCAACCAGCATAGGGAGCAGTGGTGAAAAATTAATAAATCTGGCACAAAAAGGTAAACTCCAAATTACTGATTTACCACTTGGTACTAATTTTGGTAAAGTAATTATTTGTACTTCAAAACCAAATAAAGATAAAAGTACAGACATAAATATAATTGCTGACTTATCTCAAAAAAACAAAATTGCACTAGTATTTGGAACTGATGAAATCCGTAACAAAAGCATTAAAAAATTATCAGAAAACTCAGACTATCACTGCGATATAAGTAAGAAAAATATTAAGCTAGAACTAGATACTGAAATCGGAGCAATAGCAAGTATTATCTATAAAATTAGAACAACATAAGTGCTTCTTCGATGCGCCCCAACTCTATACCTGTACTTTGCTGACCACAAACTGCACCATTAGAAGAAGAAACGACTCCTGCCCCGACTAGAGGCATACCGAAGTTAACAGTCCCATCCATTACTGGAATATCTAATATTTTTTCCATAATATTTCTTTCAGCATCAGAAATATCAGGATGACAGATACCTCCTTTATTATTTATGCACCCGATCATACCTAAAGTATCCATTTGATTTAATGAAAGGGCTTTAATTTTTATACCTAAAACTTCTTCTGCCGATTTTATCGATCTTGGACCTAAGTTTTCATTACAAAAACCACCATTATCATTAATCAAGAAATTATTCCCATTGGCATTAGACCTATCTGACAAGATTCCAAATTTCAAATTGAAATTATCTGAAATTTTTTCTAATTTATCAACTTCTAAAGAGCTTACTAAGTTAGAAACTAAGATACCATGATTATTCATTGCTAGTAAAGTCCCTAACACACTACTTCCACCAATTGTTATTACCTCAAATTTAGTGCCTAGTGCCTCAGAAATAGCCTCCATATCATCTTCAGGTATGCCGGGAGGGATAAGTGTTAAATTATCATTTGTAGCGCAAAAAACCCCTGAATAAGGACTATTGAAAAGATTCTTTTGAATTAATGCCATGAGGCCTATTCAGCGAGATGTACAATTACGCTGCCATCTTCGAATTTTAAAGCTCTAACTCTAACTTTTGAAGGCGGTTTCTCGATTCCTCTAGACCAAATATATTGATTTACTGGAGGATCTATGAATAATTGCTTTTCTTCACCACTTCCACTGCGTGCGTCTGAGGACTTGCTCAAAACTTCACCGTCTCTTTCAGGTTTCATATGTCTTGTAACGAAATCTTCAACAATGCGCATAGCTACGGGAGCTCTTCTTGTACGAGGTACTTTGTGCAATTTACGTAAAGGTATAGTGTATAATCTCTCTTGCATTAATTCGTCATCTGCCATAATTCATTACCTATGAAGTTTACCACGTCGCCAGAAATGACGTTTTGGATGATTAGTGAATCTACGATTAGTTCGTTGAATAACCCAAGCTGGAACTCTACGATTGCGCTTAACTAACTTGTTTAGACGCAATTTTTTACCATATACTTTTCTACTTGACATTAGTATTTGCTGAGCGAACTCATCTCCTTTTGTAAATCCTTCTTAACTGCAAATGCAGTATTATCTAATATTGATTGTCCTTTAGGTGTTAAACCACGTCCACCTTGCTTTGATTTAACTATGAAACCTGCAATTTCCAATTGTTGCATGATTGATCTAAGAATTTTACGGCTTCCACCAAGACTTCTATTTGGTTTTGAACCTCTATCACGAGGTCCTGAATAATGCTTAGCCAAACGTTCAGTTCCAATAGGACCATTAATTCCAATCTTTCTCAATACTGAAGCTGTTCTGTAATACCACCAGTCTGGCTGAGTAGGGGATTTTTCTTTGTGAACTGCAGTCTTTACAAAATTAGACCAATCTGGAGGCGAGATAGCTTTATCGCTCTTTAATGTGTTGGCAAGTGCGCCAACTAAATGTTCTCCAGGTACGTCGTATTGTGTTGTCACGTGTATAAGTCCTCTACGGGGATGACGCGCCACACGGACTATATTATAAACTTAAGCCTAATTGAAATATTAATGGAAAGAGTAAGAAATTATCTTGAAGAACACAATACTATGACGTTAGCCACCGTCGGTAAAAAAGGTATTTCTGCCGCAGCTGTATTTTATTCTGAAACAAAACAATGTGATTATTTACTATTTGTTAGCAATCCAAACTCGGAACATATAGCCAATTTAGAGTCCGAAAAAAAATGTGCTGTAACCATACAAAGCGACGGTCTAGAATGGGAAATTATCAAAGGATTACAACTAAAGGGAATTGTAGAACTGGCGGATGAAAATGATTGGAAAATTTATCTAAAAAAATTCCCATACATTAAAGAAAATGAAACTCTTGCAATGTCTTTGAAGAAAGTCAACTTGTATAAATTTATTATTTCATGGGCTAGATTAATCGATAATTCTAAAGGTTTTGGAAATAGAGAAGAATACTATCTTTAATTTAATCTGCAAAAAGATTACTTTTATGAAAATACCAAACCAGAGATACAAAAAGAACTATCAAAATTCCAATTATAACAAAACCCATAGTATTACCTATAACTGGGAAAACAAACAAAACAAAAAGACCAACAAAAAAAGTCCAAAAAAGTAAATACAAAAGATATACGTGTGGAGCCAATTCTGGATCTTTAGCTGCATCTAATGTGAGTAAAAGTCTCCAATTCATAACTTACTTAGAACAATATACTAATTATCTTTTGGGGTACGTATTGAATCCACAAAACCTTGGTCTATTAACCCTCTACCAACTAATGCAGTGTAATTAGCTAGTAAAATTACTAAAATTCCTGATATTATGACTATTAAGTGTGATATAAAACCCACATTTTTAATATTACTTACAAATGAAGTACCACCTGAAGCGAGAAAAAAACTGCTTGCACCATATGCTGCAGTGAAAGATATTGCATACAAAATAACATTGTGACGATTCATAAGATGCTGCTTTTGATTACCTATATTATTTTTTCTTTGCTCTGAACGAAGGGTCTGTGCAGAAAGTGAATAAATAACTAACATAATTGTCATAATCATGAATACTAGATCAAATACAAAACTAGGTTGACTTTCACGTGAATAAAGCATAACTGCTAAATGATATGATAAAAAACTCCAATAACCTGCAGCAAAATAACCTGAAAAAGTTGAAATCATGGGGTCCGACCAATTCTTTGAATTCATTCTATTTAATAAATAAAATGTTAAAGAACCGATAATGATTAATGATATAAACCACATAATTTTGAAAATAAAACTAAAAACAACACCTTGGGATTCTAAAATTAAGAATACACAAAAACCAAATATCGCCCAAAAAAATGGAGAAGCTGCATTCATATATTTCCCAAAATTTGAACTACCTTCAGAGTTTACTTTAATCATTTTTTTAAGTGCAATTTCTTTGAATGGTACACGCATCCACCAAGCTTGCGCAAACTGCCATAATATGAATATAAAAATTAAAATTAATGACAATGTATCTCGCACACTTTCGCCATATAAGGTATATTCAAAAATATAATACAATATTAATGATATAGAAAAAGATAAAAACATTGGAACAAAAAGAATTTTACGATAAGTACCAACTGAATAAGTTTTTACATAATCAAAACGCATCAAGAAAGCAGTTATTAGATACCCCCATGAAAAACCAAAACCCAGAATTAAAATTAAATTTATGAATAATTGATTTGAACTTTGACTGAAGAAACCTAAAAGAATAAGAAAAATAGATAATGAAAAAGCATGAGGTGCAGTTTTTCTAGAAAAAATAATTCTTAAAATATCCAAATTTGTAACTACTTTATTATCTGAGGATTCAATACTTTCCGAAATTGGCAATGCCTCTTCTAATTCAATTTCTTCTTCCATCATACCTAGAACTCCTTGGATTAAATTTCTTTTCAGGTAAATAAAAGCATGTTATCCTTGAAATTTCTAAAGCATATGCAGTTTTTGATAACTTTCCACCATGCAAATTAATTGCTTTTATCCGTGTCATTTTACCATCAAGACGAACTGTATTTCCTACACGAAATTCTTCTTGAGCATCAAATTCTTTTTTAAGTGAAAGTGTAGCCTCTCCATCATGTATTGCAAACCTGACTCGAGCATGTGTGGCTCTTTTGGCCCAAACTATAGGATTGTCTTGTGAATATGCTGAAGGAGGGCGTTTACCATCTAACTCAAGACCTGTAATCAAAATCAAACCATCTGGATGTGGACGAGTTTCTCCCACACTAATTACAATACCTCTGTCCACATGTATAATTCCATTCTCTGTCTTATCTTCGTTAGAAATACGCAATCTCAATTCCAAAGGCAATTCTTCCTTAATCTCAGTAGGTCCAGTAGTATTACATTCTGAACACGTAACAACACCTTGAAAACTAAATCCTTTTTTAGAAGATGTCCGGCTTTTCAGAACTTTATGTGGGCATTCTTCTTCACACATCTCACAAAATATCCAGATATCTTCCATTAGTGCTTAAAGTGCCTCATTCCTGTAAAGACCATCGCAATTCCATTCTCATTTGCTGCATCTATCACTTCTTGGTCGCGTAAAGAACCACCTGGTTGAATAACTGCCGTTACTCCTGCTTTCGCAGCTTCATCAATTCCATCTCTGAATGGGAAAAAGGCATCAGATGACATAACTGTGCCTTGTGCATTAGGAATTGATTTAAACGTTGCAATTTTAACTGAATCTATTCGAGACATTTGACCAGCACCAATACCAACCGTACATTTTTGCCGTGTAAAAACTATCGCATTACTCTTGACATGCTTTACTATTCTCCAACCAAATTGTAAACCATCTAATTCTTCTTGGGTAGGATGTCTTTCAGTTACAACTTTACAATCTGAAATATCTATGGTGGCTTCATCGGATTCCTGCATAAGCCAACCCTGATCTATTGAGCGTAAGCTAAAACTTCTTTCATAATTATCAAGCGAACCGGTTTCTAGTACTCTTAAATTTTCTTTTTGTGATAAAATTTCACGAGCTTCTGAATTAAACGAGGGAGCTATGACGCCTTCTTTGAAAGAAGATATGATCTTCTTTGATAAATCGCCATTAACTTCTCTATTGAGTGCTATAATCCCTCCAAAAGAACTCATAGGATCTGTATTTATTGCAGAATCATAAGCTTCCACTAAATTATCTGCACTGGCTGCACCACAGGGATTGTTATGTTTAACAACAACAATTGATGGTTCTTCAAATTCAGTAACCATTGCCAAAGCTGCATCAAAATCAAGGATATTATTGTAACTTAACTGTTTTCCTTGTAGTTGTTCGGCATTTGAAACTGAAGGTGTTGTACTCAATAAATCAGAATAGAAAATTGCTGATTGGTGAGGATTCTCTCCATAACGCAAAGGAGGACTGCCCAATCCAGTAACATGCAAAGAAGAAGGGAGTCCTTCGTCTCCAAATCTAGAACCTAATTCAGACTGTATAGTAGAGTCATATTCAGCAGTATGACGGAAAGCTTTCAATGCTAAATCTTGTCTTTGTAATAAATTTAAACCACCTAATTTGATTTCATCAACAATCCAATCATAATCATCAGCATCTGTAACAACTGCCACCCTAGAATGATTTTTAGCCGCCGCCCTCAATAAACTTGGCCCTCCTATATCTATCTGCTCAATAATTGAGGCTAAGTCTAAATTTTTAGAGATTGCCTCCCTAAATGGATATAAATTACAAATTACCATATCAATTATTCCAATATTATGTTCTTCAACTTCTTTACTGTCTTCATCTCTAGCAAGAATGCCTCCGAATATTAGAGGATGAAGTGTTTTTACACGCCCCCCCATCATTTCTGGGAAATTAGTAACAGTATCTACTGAAACGACATTTATGCCTTCATCAGAAATAACCTGTGAAGTTCCGCCTGTTGACACTATCTCGACACCAAGCTTGTTTAATTTATGTGCTAAATCTGTAATTTTAGTTTTATCACTAACACTGATTAAAACGCGAGATACTTGTCTTCTATCCGTATTCTCTGGACTATTTGTCATTCGATATCTAAGTAATTATGTACTATCTGGAAGTTTCTTAAGGAAATCTCCAGGAAGCTCTTTAACAAGATAAACTGTAGTTCCTGCCTTCATTATTGCACAATCTGCACCTTCAGCTGCTCTTACATCAACTAGCAATACTATTGGTTTTCCAATTATATGACGACCTGCTTCTAAAGCATTTAATCTAGTACTTGAAAGATGAACCATATTCCTGTCTCCAGGATATAAACCATGTTCAAGATATTCGGTTGAATCTTCTTTCGAACAAGCGAAGTAAAGATGTTCTGGATTTTGATCAGTTGGTAAATCTAATTCTAAATCTAAAGTATGAGCATAAGTCGCTCTTAATCTACCATTTTTCAATTGATATCTACCTTTAGGATCCGTTTCTACAACTGCTTGCAAGTGTTTAGTTTCAAGATAATGGAAATGACGTCTTTGTGACTTGACTGCATCAATAAATTCTGAAGCTTCAATCCAGCCTTGCTTATCCATCTCAAGATCAAACCTGTCTGGAAAATGGCGTAATACACCTGCCATTACTCTTCCAAACTGATCTAAATGTCTTGGGGACATTACTAAAACTCCATCCTCTCCACTTAATGGGCATTTTTCACCTCGGAAAAAGCCGTGTCCATACTTAACTTCCTCTTTCAAAGGAACTGTTGGATTTCTACGCATAAGTATCCATTACAACGGGTCTGTATAATATTAGTTCTGATACTTACTATTTATGCTGAAAAGTTGTCTGTACTGAACTTGTATTTGAAGAATCTACAATATTAGAACCTGCCAATTCTTCACTAGTTGGTACGTCTATTTCTATCCGACCTGCTGAAAAAAGATCATGCATCTTCTGTTCTTTATCGCGGCTACTCCAAAAAGCAGCCTCATCTCTACTCCCTTTAGTAACAAAAATAAACACCTCTCCTGGCCTGTTTCGGCCAGTTCGACCTCTCCTTTGAATCATACGTATAGCTGATGAAACTGGTTCAAAAAATACAACTACATCTGTTGAAGGAATATCTAAACCTTCCTCGCCAACTGAAGTCGCAACTAAAATATTGAATTTATCTTCTCTAAACTTATCCAATATTTCTTTCTGTTGCTTCTGTGTCATTCCTTTATCTCCTACACGAGAACCCTGACCAACAAAACGAACTGGTTTAGCTCCTTTTATTTTTTCTAAATGCTCTACAATCAATGTAGCCGTATGCCTTATTTCTGCAAAAATAATAAAACGTGAAGAACCTGAATGTATCTGAACTTCAATTAATTCAAGTAAACGTTCTAATTTTGGATGGTCTGTAGGATTAGAAGTTGCAATTTTCTGAGCTATCTTCCAATCTGCATTTGATATTAACCATTTATTAGCTCTACTACCTTTTTTCTTGTCCTTAGCATCTTTTTCTATTCGTGAAGTATAATCTAAGAATTGGAGCATACCCTGAGTTTCAACAGTCAAAATTGCATGTGCAACTTTCATAGCCATTGCTTGAGTTGTCATCATAGTAAATGTTTGAGGTGGTGTATTTGGCTTAGTTTTCATATAAGTCATTTGTAACCTTCTCCCAGCTTCTATCAACATTGTAGTGGACACTTTTCTTGGCCTATCTATTGCACCTTGCTTGTACAATTTACCACATAGATAATCTTGTAATTTTCTCAATTGATTTGCAATATCTATTACGCTAATAGGCATCTCAACACGAATCCAGCGCGTTTTTATGGGTTGAATATAAGAGATTACATCAGGATCGGTATCGTCTCTGTTCTCGACGGCAGATAGACCTAAATCACGACACAACCTGATAATCTCAGGCTTTGAACTGCCTGGTGATGCAGTCATACCTATTGCTAAATGGTCTTTAGAAACTAACGAATAATGGCGGCCAATTGATACGTATGCATAATTTCCAACTGCTCTATGCGCTTCATCAAAGATCACGAGAGAAAAATTTTTAAGACTCATACGCTTATTTTCTATATCTTTTGAAACAACCTGAGGCGTCGAAACTATAATCTTTGAAGAATCCCATAGTGGTTCACGAAGGCTGGGTGCGATAGCTCCAGTAAAAAGATTAATCTCAACATCCAGAAACTTATTGAGAAAATCAGCATGTTGTTGAGCAAGTGGTTTTGTAGGGGCCATCAAAAGAATTTGACCCCTCTCCAATCTTTCTAGGATTACTCTAAGAGCAATAACTGTTTTACCCATTCCAGTTGGTAAAATTACAAGTGTAGATTGTTCAAGACAAGCTTCCGAGATATTAGCTTGATATTGTCTATCTTCTAATGGGCCATCTTTCAAAAATTTATGATTAAAGGCCTTCATTATTGGAGTTAAGATTTTTTAGAAGCTTTCTTCGGTGCTTTTTTGCGTAATGTTTCTATTAATTTACTTGCAGTTCCCTGACGGCCACCTGATAATTCACTATAATTAGCAACATTTACTAAATTACAAGCTCCAGCTTCTTCGAGATCTGCTTTCTTAACTAAATTTTTAATAAAATTAATTTGTTTAGGGCTCGGGGGCTTAGGCACTGAATCTGTTTTATCTCTTAAAGCTCCAATCAATTGGCTTGCCGTCCCAGCTTTACCTCCAGACAATTCTTCAAATTTAGAAGCACCAACTAATTTACAGGCTGATTTTTCATCAAGTTCTAATGATTCTGCTAAACTCTGAGCATAAGATAACTGTTTAGCTGATGCAGGAAGTGGAATATCCTCTGTTGCATTTTTGAGAGTATCGATAACTTCCCCTATTCTCTCACCGTTCATCTTTATTGGATCTTCATTATCTAATATTTTTTCTAATTCTGAATCAGAGACCAAGGAAGCCAATCTAAGATAGTAATCCAGCTGACGCTTAGTAGGTGTTTCTTTCTTTTTCTCCACTGCTTTACCATGAAGTTCCTTAAATGAAGTCACAAAACCATCCCATACCATTGCACCATTTTGCTTTCCTGTTTCTATCTGATCTAATTCAGATTCCATTGTTGAAGTAAATGAAGGTGAAAACAAACTAATTTTTTCTTCTTCTGAATTATAGAAAGGTATAACTTCATCACAGAGCATAATACCCTGATCAGTTGGCTTGAGTCTACCTTTGTTATCACTACAATATTTACGATCTAAAAGCTTTTTTATTGTTGCTGCATAAGTTGAAGGTCTGCCTATTCCTTCAGACTTCATTAAAGCTACTAAACCGTGCTGTGTATATCTTGCAGGAGGTTTAGTTTTATCCTCAATCAATCTAGGATTTTCGTCGCCTGCATCTAATTTTATGGCATTTCCTTCTAATATCTCAGGTTTAGGAGGTGAAATAGAAGGTGTTTTCTGTATTGCCTCAAAAGCAGATTCCCAACCGGGAGTGACTCTCCATTTTGTATCACCATCTAAAGGCCTTTCAAAAGTTTCAAGATTCGCAATTAATTTCATGCTTGTCCATTGCGAATCTATCATTTGACTCGCAATAAATCTAGACCAAATAAGACGATAAAGACGGACTTGAGATTCATCTAAGCCTCCTGGTAATTCAACAAGAGGATCTGTGGGACGTATTGCTTCGTGAGCGTCTTGAATACCTGATTTCGGTTTCCCGCCACCTACTCCTTTACCTAATAGCTCCTTACCCCATTTTGATATTATTTTTTCATGTGCCTTTTCGCGGGAAGAAGCACTTGTCCTTGTTGAATCTGTTCGCATGTAAGTGATATGTCCTGCTTCATACAAACCTTGAGCAACTCTCATTGTATTGCTTGGTCTCCAACTATATTTACTTCCTGCAGCTTGGAGTAAAGTGTCTGTTGTAAAGGGTGCTTTAGGCCGGCGCTTGTAAGTATTGAGAGTGAGCTTTGAAATTATTATCTGTTTCTCAAAATTTAAACTATCAAATACTTTTTTTGCTGAATCAGTACTATTTGTTCTATGTGTATCAATTTTTCCTTTCTCATCTTTCCAAACTAATGGATCATCTCTATCATGGAAACGTACACGAAAATCTATACCTGAAGCTAAGGCTTGAACGGCCCAATAAGGAGTTGCCACAAATTTTTGAATATCTTTTTCCTTGTTAACTACAAAGGCCAAAGCAGGAGTTTGTACACGACCCATTGAACTGAGACTCCAAGATCTAGCAAATCGTGAGGCTCGATAACCTATCAAACGATCCATAAATCTTCTTACTTTAGCAGCATCAACAAGATTCATATCTACTGAACCTGCTTCATCTAAGGCATCTCTAATCGCAGTCTTAGTTATTTCATTGAAAGTTATTCTTTTTATTTCTTTAAACTCAGAAAATAATTCACTAAGCCTCCAAGCTATGAATTCCCCCTCTCTATCAGGATCAGTAGCTATTAGCACTCTTTTAACTTTCTTACTACGAGCATCTGAAAGAATTTTCTTGATATTTTTTTCAGCCCTTTCAGTCCAACTCCAAGGTGGATCTGGTAATGCCGATTCGGTGTGCTTCCACACTGCTTTACTTCCATCTTTACCTTTATTTGGCAAATCTTGAACATGGCCATTTGAAGCCCTAACTAGTATGTTTTTACCCAAATATTTCTGGATTGTCTTGGCTTTTGCACCGGACTCGACTACTACTAAATCCATGTATAGGACCGCCAGAAAGGGTGAATAAATATCTTTTTCTGATTTGAAAAAGTAACGGGGCCCTAAGGGCCCCGAGATTACATAGGAAAATACTAAATGAATTATTTAAGTTTTAGAATGGCATCTCAAACATTAAAAATAGAAATATTATAAGGCTCAATATGGTACTAGAAAAATTAAAGTCTGAAAATGTTAAAATTGCATTAATTGGTGCATCAAACGATAAAGAAAAATTCGGAAATAAAATATATCTAGATTTAAAACTAAAAGGATATGATGTAATACCAATCAATCCTAAGGAAAAATTTATTGAAGGGGATAGAACTTACCCCTCATTAAATGAAATGGATAAATTGCCAGATATTGTAAATTTTGTTGTTCCTCCTACTATTGCTATAAAAGTGGCTCAAGAAGCTGTGAAACTAGGAATTAAATATCTTTGGTTTCAACCAGGTTCCGAAAGTAATGAATTAGAAAATTGGCTAAAAAGTTCAAACGAAATAAAATACCTGATTAATTCCTGTATAATGGTAGAAGCTCTATAATCTAAGAAATTAATTTTTTAATTTCATTCAAAGCTTCTAAAATTTTATCCGGTGAACAAGCGCCTTGTGCATATGATTCCTTGCCTCCGCCACTGCCTCCAACTAAAGACAATGCAGATTTGAGAAGTTTACCACAATTTTGATTAACTGAATTAGATTTTGCAAGAATTACCATACCTCTGTCTTTCTGAAAACAACCAACTGCTACCAATGCGTCGTCTTTAGAAGTTATTTGACGAACAAAATTTTGAACTTCACCCATATCGGTTTCACCCATATCTTGTGAAAAAAATATTACATCACCTATTTTCTCACCTTCAAGCTTAGATGATTTAAATGTTGCCAATTCTTTTTCAAGAGAGGAAACTCGGTTTCTAAGCTCCTTCCACTCTTTAACAAATTTTTGAGCAGCTAAAGGTGCTTGATCAACAGGTACTCCTAACTCATCTGCAGTCTCTTCTAAGAGTGCTCTTTCTTTTTGAGATGCTTTGATTGCGTCTGGCCCTGCTGAGAATTCTATTCTTTCCACACCGTCCTGTATCCGCTCGGTCCTCAAAACCTTGACGGCGACTACATGTGAAGTTGAAGAAACATGAGTACCAGCACAAGCTTGGGCGTCAATTTCAGGTATTTCTACAACCCGGACATTACGGTATTTAGGAGCTCCACCTTGATACAAAGTGTCTCCATATTTACTATCTGCCTCTTCTCTACTATAAAAATTGGTATTTATTGGATAATCCTCTAGTATCAAATTATTAACATGTGATTCTATTTTTTCAATTACTTCTAAGGATATTCTCTTGTGGTGTGTAATATCTAATCTTGCTCTATCAGTGTACTTTGAAGCTCCGGCTTGCCATACATGAGTTCCAAGAATTTTTCTAGCTGCAGCTCCAATAAGATGAGTTGCTGTATGATGTCTACTCAAACCAGAACGATGTGAATCATCAATAATGCCTGATATTAAAGTTCCAACTGGAGGTAATGGACCTTCTATATTGTGAACCACAACATCGCCTATTTTTTGGGCATGAACCATTTTACTTTTCTTATTTTCCCATTTTATATCTCCAATATCGCTTAATTGTCCTCCACCTTCAGGATAAAAAAGTGTATTTTCCAAACATATTTGATTCGATGAAGAATATAAAACCTTAGAACTAAAGGTACGCTTGTCCATATCTTGATAGAAGTCTAAGTTGGTAGGGGCAATTTCTATAAAATCTAAATTCGTTTCTTTAATTTTTACATCGCCCTGGTGCCTTTCCGCAACCATTGCAAGGAAACCATCTGGAACAGTTATTGAATGTCCTTGAGTTTCAGCAAATTCACTTACAACAGAAGGTGGCAATCCCTGGGAATCATAAAGTTCTAATAATTTTTCTTGACCTATACTACCCGAATCCAAAGCTCTCTTAACTGCACGACGACCTCGTTCTAATGTTCTATTGAAACGCACCATTTCTAAATCAATCATATCTAATATATGGGATTTATTAGTCTTAAGTTCAGGATACGTTTTAGAAAAATTATCAATATGATGAGATACTAGCTCTGGCAATATTTCTGAAACTCCTAAATCTCTCAATAGCAATACAGTCCTACGAAGGACCATGCGTGCCAAATAACCTGCTTTAACATTACTAGGAACTATACCATCTCCAAACATAAAAACTAGAGATCTGCAGTGATCTACTATCGCAAATACTTTTTCTAATGGTTCAATTGTGGAAGTAAATTCAGAAAGCGATAAATTATGACCCAACACTTCTAATCTATCCAGTACCATTTGCCTTAATTCAGTTAAATCTGAACCATAGTCTATAGACAAAACACCACAAAGTTTAGCATTTTCAGTGATTAAAGAATTAGCATTTTTTAATGTTTTTTCAAGGTTTGCTCTCTTTGTCAAATAAGATACAGCTTCTGGAAAAACAGCCTCATAGATTGTAGAAGTCCCTTGAGAGGCCCAAACTAATCTTTCAAGGCCATAACCAGTATCAACTATGGATCTAGGCATTCTCTTAAATTTAATTCCTTTAAGCTCTATATCGCCTTCAGGATCCTCTTCGAGGTCCATGAATACAAGAGTAGCTAATTCAAGACCTCCTGCTAAAACTTCAAGTGCTTCACCTCCATTTCCACCACCAACCCATGGATTTTCCTTATACGTTATTTTAGAGCCTTCTAAACCAAGGCTAGTATACAATTCATGACAAAGTTCAACTGTTTGATTTTGCCAATATATATTCTCTTCTTCATTATTAAAAGCATGATGAGCCATCATTTCAAATGTAGTCAAATGGCGGCCGCTTCGACCTACTGATTCCAAATCATTAAGACGTATACATGGTTGGGAAATAGTCAGGGGATTTGCAGGAGGTTTTGAAGAACCACTAGTTACATGTGGCTGAAAAACTGCTATTGAAGCTATTGAAAGATATATATCATTCCGCCAACGGGCCACGACTGAAGCTCGATTAATTCTTGTGTGACTCTTTTCTTCAAAAAAACCTAAAAAAGCCTCGCGAGCTTCATCTAAACTCATAGGTTTAGAAAAAAGGGGTTTACCAATGAAAGAATACTCTACACATGGAGCATCACCGGAGCATTTCTGCCTAGTGAAACCCGAATCATGAAAGAAACTTAGTGAAAGACCGTCACTCACAAGATGGGATAGAGTGGGAACTTAAAAACTGCCGAAGGCATAAGCATTAATGTTGGTTTTACAAATGAGGCGACTATATGGCTGCAAATGAATCTCATAAATCATATGTTTCAGCAACTAAAATTTTACCTGAAATAACTACACAAGGAATAATCTTAGCCATTGTTCTAGGGATGTTATTAACTGCTGCAAATGTTTACTTGGGCCTTTATGTCGGAATGACTGTTAGTGCTTCAATACCTGCTGCTGTAATTTCAATGGCAGTTCTAAGAAGTCTGGTTAAGGCCAATATATCCAAAGGAACTAATATTTTAGAAAATAACTGGGTTCAAACTGCAGTTTCGTCAGGAGAATCTTTAGCTGCAGGAGTGATTTTTACGTTACCTGCACTTTTAGTAATGAATCAAACGAGTAATGGAGAAGTTGGTTGGGCTGAATTCCCTTATCTTAAAACTGTAATTATCGCCTTAGTTGGAGGTACGATTGGAGTCTTATTTTCAATTAGTTTAAGAAGAATTTTTATAGTCAAAGAAGAATTACCATATCCTGAAGGGGTCGCCTGTGCTGAAGTACTAGTAGCTGGTGAGAAAGGTGGATCTCAGGTAATGCCCATTTTTGTCGGTATTGCCTTTGGAGCACTATACAAATTATTTTCTTCATTAATGGTAACTGTAGACAATTCGGTTAAGCAGGTAAGCATCGGACTTTGGGAACATGGATGGCAAAGTTTTTACACCTTAGGAGGAAAACTAAATGAATCTGCTGCATATGCTAAAACTAAAACGACTTTCTATCTAGGTGCTGAATTATCTCCAGCTCTACTTGGTGTTGGATATATTGTAGGTCCTGCAATTGCTAGTTTTGTTTTTTTTGGAGGGCTTCTAGGAGCCATCGTAATTATGCCAATTGCCAGTGCATTGCTAAATCCTACTGATGCATTCATAGAACAAATTACCTCAGCCGCAATGAATGGTGAAATCATTAATTATGGAGATTATGCAAATCATATCAATGGCCGAAGAAGAATGGTCGGTGTTGGAACTATGCTAGTTGGTGGATTATACACTTTAGTGATTATGCGTGAGTCTTTGATAAAAGGTATTACAGAAATGATTGAGGCCACTAAATCTACAGTATCAACAAAAGATGGAAAGATAAGGACTGACGAAGATTTACCTGCTAAATCGGTAGCCATAGCTAGTGCTACGATGGCGATTCCTATGTTCTTTATGGTATGGCTTATTTCTGGCCTATTACTTCCAGCAATATTATCACTACTCATTATTTTTACAGCTGGATTCCTATTTGCCGCCGTAGCGGGATATATGGCCGGAATAGTCGGTAGTAGCAACAATCCTCTTTCGGGCGTTACAATAATTGTAGTAATTTTAACGGCAACAACTTTTGCATTGCTAAACAGTTTAGTTTATGGAGGAGAGCACACTCAAGATTTGCAAGTTGCTGTTATTGGAGTTGCAGCATTTGTTGCTTGTGCAGGTGCCATATCTGGAGATAATTTACAAGACCTAAAAACGGGTTATATCTTAGGAGCAACTCCTTGGAGACAACAAATTGGCCAAATTGTTGGTGTAGCTGCAGGTGCATTAGTAATTCCTCTTGTTTTAAACTTATTATCAGACCAAATTATGAACGGTGATTTAGAAGCCCCACAGGCGTTCCTAATGGCCAGTATAACTAATGGCATACTAGGAGGTGGAATGGATTGGTCCATGGTTTTCATGGGATCGGGAATTGCATTTTGTCTTGTAGCCCTTAGACACCCTGAAGCTTACATCAATATTCTTATCTGTGCTTATGCTTTATTTCTAATTGGTGGATATTTAGAAGAGGCTATTCCTGCCTTTTTATTTTCTGGAAGTTTATTAATCGCTGCAACACAAGGATGGATTAAAGAAAAAGGTGGACTAAATATCTCGATTATGGCTGTAGCTGTAGGAATGTATCTTAGCTTAAAGATGACAATTCCTATATTTATTGGAGGTATGATAAAAATGTACATTGACGGCAGGTTTGATAAACCATTAAGAAAAACAAGACCTGAATTGTACAAAAAAGGTAAAGAAGAGGTATTAGCACAAGAAAAGGAGAAACTCCATGGACCGGGTATTTTGTTTGCTTCAGGCTTAATAGCTGGAGAGGCAATTATGGGAATTGGATTAGCTGGAATGGCAGTTTCTGGAATATATTTAGGAATGACTGATAATCCTTCCATTTATCCGGGCCTACTCGCTTTCACTTTTGGAGCAATAATTATGGCAACTTTTAGTTTAAGACAAACTAAAGAAAAAGATTTTGGGAAAATTGAAGAATGGAGTTTTAGTGAGGACATACAAGAAGCTGAGATGGTTTTGGATTTACCAAAAAAGAAAACTGAAAAGAAATCAAAAAAGAAACAATGAGATTGAATAATGGCTGAAAGAAATTTTGTAGTAATTGGCCATCGCGCACACACTGCCGCAGATTGGAAGCTTGATGATTTATGCGGGGGGGCTGGAAGGCTTGATGTTCTTGTAAGGTGTGTAACTGCCTCTCTTTGGAAATCCCATGGAATAAGAAGTAATACTGATATTTGGTTGATTCTTGATGGGCCGCCTAATGCACCAATAACTGTTCATTTTAATGGTGAAAGAATACGTTATCTAAACCCTGATGAAAGATCAACAGCAGCACTAATAAGAAACGGATTAATCAAATATGAAAACCAAAGTAAAGCATTAGAAACAAGTCCAGGAGTAACTTTTGAAAAAATAGGTTTGGAAGAAATTTTGACAAGGTTACCTAATCCTGTACTTTTGAGCGAAAATGGTAACGATGAAATTAAAAATTCAGGTACATTTATACTCGGAGATGATAAAGATCCTACTGAAACTGAAATGCAAATACTGAATAAATTACCGAAAATTAATTTAGGAAAAGAAAGTTTACTCAGTTCAGCCTGTATAACATTAATACATCATAGGAGGCTTAGGAACCAGACTCAGACCTTTAACTCATACAATACCAAAACCGTTACTTCCTTTAGCAAATATTCCAATGGTAGAACGTATGATTCGTAATTTACCTGAAGTGTTCGATACTGCTATTTTAGCTGTCAATTATGGATTAAATGACATGAAAAGATATTTTGAAGGAAAAGATGTTGGAAAGAAAGTTATTATTGTTCCTGAAGATGA
>MIZB01000355.1_pt1 | contig 27099 bp, 19 predicted proteins | sample 888171 | NCBI WGS metagenome assembly MIZB01 (sample SAMN05440186, study PRJNA335308) | marine metagenome | isolation source: marine water
GGATGGGGGTGATTATTTTGATAGTTATGAGACTAATTCAAACGAAGGTAGTCAGGTTAATACGCAGCAATCAGGCTTTAGATATAATCCAGAGACTGGTGAAACTATTGATATGAGAACTGGTGAAGTTATTCAGCAGGGCGGCAAAAAGAAATAGAAGATTATCTAGCTTTGTATCTTTGTTTGGGATATTACCTTTCACACTTGATTATATTAGGTGCATATTTTGAAACAATATGTAAATAAAAATCAGTAAACGTCTCGAAGGTAGCGGTGTTCTTCCTTCATTAGAGTTTGATTAATGTAGTGTTCAGCATCCTCTTTTTTCATTTTACCATGTTCTTCAGCAATTTGGATAAGTGCTTTATGAACATCTTTTGCCATGTATTGCTTGTCTCCACAAATAAAGAAGTAAGCTCCATTTTGTAACCAATTCCAAATTTCCTTTCCGTTACTAGTGATTCGATTTTGTACATATATTTTTTCTTTTTGATCTCTTGAAAAAGCTGTGGTTAATTTAGTCAATTTACCTTTTTGCATGTAATCAAACCATTCATCTTTGTAGAAAAAAGTAGTTTCTTCATGCACTTCTCCGAAGAAAAGCCAATTCTTACCGGTAGCTCCTGTGCTTACTCTTTCTTCCATGAATGCGCGAAATGGAGCAATACCAGTTCCAGGCCCAACCATAATTATGTCTTTTGATCCGTTCTCTGGAATCACAAAATCTCTTGTTGGTTGTATGTATATTGGAACTTCAGTCTCGTTCACAACTATACCTCTTGCTAAATCCCCTGTAGCTAAGCCATATCTATCTCTGTCAAGATTATTATATTTTACAATGGCAACAGTTAAGTGTATTTCACCTAAATGAGCTTTGGGTGATGAACTAATTGAATAAAGTCTGGGAACGATTGGTGAAAGAGTATCTATAAATTCTTGTGGAGATATTTTAACTTTATATTCATTCATTACATCAATGTAATCTCTCACAAAAAGGTATTTTTCTAATGCTTCGGGATCATTTAAAATAGCTTCCAATTCTCTTTTAGGTTTACCCTTCGCCATCTTTTCGTGGACCATAGTTAGAAATTTTTTACCTGCCCTATGTATAACAAATCGATGAAGTAACGCTTTTTCCAAAGTTGTTTCTTCAACGTCACCAGTTGATACTTTATCTCGACGTTTAGCCCTAAGTTTTCGAATGGTACTCTTAACTAATTCCTCATTATTTTTAGGAAAAAGACCCATTGCATCTCCGCTTTTGTATCTTATTCCACTGCCTTTGATAGAGAATACGTAATGGTTGGTTTCCTTACCTGAACCTTCGGAGATAATGTATGAATCCACTACCTTTGCCATATACGGATTTTTTCGATTGTAATCCATGGTATCAATTTTCTAAGTTTTCTTTGGTGGGTGAGGTGTTCTGCTTTGCTTATGTTTGACCATATGCTTTCTTTTGCTTGGTCTAACTTTTTCAGCACCTTTACCTTTATTCCTCAATCCTCTTGATTTCTTTCCGGCTGAAGTCAAACCTCTATGTACCCTTCCTTTATGCGCTCGGTTACAAATCCAGTTAATTTTAGAATCGGATAAAATCACAGGGTGATTTGGATCTACAAGAATAACTTCATACCATTTGTATCTTCCGTCTTCTGCAACCCAATACGAATTTAATATTTCGAGATTTGGATATTTTTTACCAGTTCTCTCTTCAGCGATCATTTGTAAATTTTTACCTACAGTAATTTTTGCAATACCTGTCCTCTTTGCCCTCCTACCTGAAGTTATGGCATGCTTGCGCATTCCTCCTCTTCTTATTCGAGTTCTCACTAGGACGTAGCCTTGTTTCGCCTTATATCCAAGGCTTCGTGCCCTGTCAAGTCGAGTAGGTCTTTGAATTTTTGTTGAAGCATCTTCTCTCCTGTAAGCAACAAGTCTTTCTTTTTGGAGTGCCTTCAAATTTTTAGATGGAACTTTCCATTGGTCTCTAACGTAGCTGTATATTGATTTACTCATTCGCGATTCCTCACTTTACGGGTTCAGCTTATGCCACATTCCCGATATTTGACTTTAAAGAGACTTCCTTATAAAGCTTGATACATGAGCAAATATGGGTAACAAACTGGAACGTGTAGACTTAGTATTTCCAGATAAGGTAAAGGGATGGTTAACTTCTTATCTTCCCCCTCCAGAACCAGTACCTCATTTCACTAACCTAAAATTGGAAGAGACATACTCTCTCAGAAAAGTGCATATCATAGTCAATCCTTTCGCAGGTAAGAAGAAAAGTAAAGAGATTTCTAAATTAATATCTGCAGAATTAGCCGAGTCTAATGTAGAAAATATCGTTTATTTCACAGATTACATAAATCATGCTGAAGAAATAGTTTCAGGCATCGATTTTCATGAGGGGGATGCTTTGATGTCTGTTGGAGGAGATGGTACACTTTCGGAGATTATTACTGGCCTTTTGTCAAGAAAAGACGAATTTTCAAGTAAGATCCCAATATCAATCGTTCCAGCAGGTTCTGGCAATAGTCAAGCCAACGATATGGAGATTACAGATTATTTAGATTCTATTCAACGATTATTGAGTGGAAAGTTAAGAAAGATGGACGTAGGGAAAGTAACCTTCATGAATGATGGCAATGAAAAAGTTCGTTTTTCCCACAATTTGGTTGGTTGGGGTTTGGGCGTAGATGCAAATATTATGGCTGAAAAAATGCGCTTTTTGGGGCCAATTAGATATGATTTAGGTTCGCTAATGAGTATAATTCGAGGTAAGGTCAGGAAAGCCAGATGCTACATAGATGGAAATTTGATTGATTCTTCATTTATCTTACTTTTAATACAGAATACTAAAACCGGAGGGGACAGATTGACTCTAGCTCCAATGGCACATGTTGATGATGGAAAAATGGACTTGGGTGTAATATATCATATTAGTCGCTTTCAAGTTCTCAAATTGTTTAATCAGCTAAAAGCTTCAGGTTCACATGTCTGGAATCCAAATGTAGAATACTACCGATTTAAGAATCTGATTATAGAAACAGACGAACCTACTGCCATAAATGTTGACGGAGAAAATTTAGGAACCACCCCACTCAATGTCGATGTTATTCCTTCAGCGATAAAGGTTTTCCATTGAGCGGAATATATTTTTAGTAAGTTCTTTAGTATACATTGACAAGCATGTCATCTAATTCAATTTTAAAGGAAAAGTTAGTCGATTGTGAGGCTCTAAAATTCGGTAAGTTTACTCTTACATCTGGTAAAGAATCAGGTTATTATGTTAATATGAAATTAGCGTCAACTAATCCAGACATTCTTAAATTAATTTCAAAGGAGTTTTCAAAGTTAATACCAGAGGGAACTGATTTTATCGCAGGAATGGAATTAGGTGCAGTTCCTCTTGCAGTGGCTTTATCTCTTGAAACTGGTCTTCCATATACAATGATACGAAAAGGAGAGCGAAACCACGGAACTGGATCCAGACTAGAGGGTCCTTCAGTTGGCAAGGCAATTTTGGTGGACGATGTAGCTACGACTGGAGGATCAAATGTAGAGTCATTAGATGTACTTTTAGATGAAGGGATTGAAGTTACTAAAATTATTGTCGTTGTTGATAGAGAGGAAGGGGCTGCCGAAAAATTAGGAAAGTATAAAGTTCCGTTTGAGAGTTTAATTTCAGCATCTGAATTGAGTGGGAAATGAATTTTCTTGTAATTGGCAGCGGAGCAAGAGAGCACATTATGGCTCAAAAATTATTTGAATCTGGCGTGAAAGTTTTTTCGATTTTAACTAATCTTAATCCTGGTTTAATTCATTTGTCAAAGGAATATTTATTTGTAAGAAATTATAAGGATAATATTAAAATTATAATAGATTTTGCAATATCAAAAGAGATAGGTTGTGTAGTAATAGGCCCAGAGGACCCATTAGCATTAGGATTCTCGGATGCTTTCTGGAAGAAAGGAATTCCTGTAGTAGGTCCTGTAATGTCACTTGCACAAATTGAAACCAGTAAAGGATTTACTCGAGATTTATTAAATAAAAACGAAATTTATGTGTCGCCAAAATATCAAAGATTTCAATCTACAAATGGTGTTGAAGATTTTATTTCCTTACTATCTGATGAATACGTTGTAAAATATGATGGTTTGATGGGAGGTAAGGGTGTTAAAGTATCAGGAGAGCATTTGATGTCTGTAAATGAGGGGCTTTCATATTGCAAAGATTTGGTTAGTAATGGCGGGTCGTTTATAATCGAGGAAAAGTTATCTGGTGAAGAATTTTCACTAATGAGCTTTTGCGATGGGGAAAATATAGAACATATGCCTGCAGTTCAGGATCACAAACGAGCCTATGATGGAGATACTGGACCTAATACAGGAGGTATGGGATGTTACACCAACTGGAATCACTCGTTACCTTTCCTCAATGAGCAAGATATAAACGAAGCAAGGGAAATTAATGAGCGTGTATCTTCGGCTTTGAAATTAGAATTTAATGAAGGCTACAAAGGAATTTTGTACGGCGGATTTATGGTCACGAAAGATGGTGTAAAACTTATTGAATATAATGCTAGGTTCGGAGATCCTGAAGCTATTAATTTATTAACGTTGTTAAATGATGATTATGCCTCTTTATGTCTAAACATAGCTGAAGGTAATTTAGGTACGGTCAATTTCAAAAATAAAGCATCAGTTTGTAAATATATTGTTCCTAAAGGTTATGGAAGCACTCCTGCTAAGGATGCCACATTAGTAGTAGATGAATCCTATACTAATTATGCTGACTTGTACTATGCTGCCGTCAATTTAGAAGAGGATGGGGCGATATCTACTACAAGCTCAAGAGCTGCAGCAGTTGTTAGCACAGGTAAGAATATTGCGGAAGCTGAGGAAAAATGTGAATTGGGTATATCTCATATCTCAGGAAATAATCTATTTGTTAGACATGATATAGCCAAGCCCCATTTAATCAAAAAAAGAATAGATAACATGGAGTCTATAAGATGAGTCTCGTTGTCGATTTCATACTTCTATGTTTTGGTTTTTTCCTTCTAACTAAGGGAGCAGATTATTTTATCGAAAATTCAGCCTCTTTTGCAGAAGAGAAAGGTATATCACCTCACGTTGTAGGTGTTACTATTGTGGCTTTTGGTACAAGCCTTCCAGAACTTTTAGTATCTATTATTTCTTCGTTTCAAGATTATAATGATTTAGCTCTAGGAAATATTGTTGGCTCTAATATATCTAATATTGGTTTGGTTCTAGCTGTATCGACATTTATTTTTTATTATGTTTTGGGCACTCATATAGTTCCAGATAACGATGCAAGCAATGACAGTTATGTAATGCTTCTAGCTGTATTTTTACTCTTTATTTTTTCAATTGACAACCTTATTTCTGAATATGAGGGCGCTTTCTTTTTCACATTATATTTATTTTATATATACTGGCTATACAAAAGATCAGGTGATGCCATTGTTGACGAAGAAATTGAAGAAACTACTTCCTTCCCATACTTATTTGGCGGACTCGTCGGACTTCTTTTTGGGGCTCAAGTAACGGTTGATGCTGCAGTTTCCATAGCTGAATCTATGGGTGTTTCTGAAATTGTAATTGGGTTAAGTGTTGTTGCAATAGGAACGAGTTTACCTGAATTGGCAGGTACCGTTTCAGCTGCGCGAATGGGCCATAAAGAAATAGCAGTGGGAAATGTAATAGGTTCAAATATAGCCAATATATTTTTGGTAATGGGTATATTAGCTATTATTAATCCAATATCTGTAGAAGCATTTGTAATTGAGCGAACTCTTCCATTATTAATTTTGCTAACCATAGCCACCTTTGCAATGATAAGAGTACCACTCACAAGATTAGGGGGGACTGTATTGTTTTCATTTTTTATGCTCTTCCTTTACCAGTTAATTTAGTATGAGAGACTTAAAAGAATTCCGCATTCTTGATATAAACGCAATAAGTCATGGTTACGATATTTTTGATTTAATGAAAAATGCAGGGATAGAATTGGCTAATCACATAAAGAAGACATTTCCTGAAATGGGTCTTTTTTTATTTGTTTGTGGAAAAGGCAATAATGCTGGAGATGGATTTATCGCTGCAAGTATACTTTTCAAAGAAGGTTTTAATGTAAAAATTACTACGATTGATGAAATAAATAAACAAGTACCTAAAAAGGCTCTTAAGCAATATGGGGGTCAGATTGAACCCATTTCCTTTATTGATGATGTTGTTTCAGAATCTACACTTTTAATTGATTGTTTATTAGGTTCCGGAATTAAAGGAGAACCTAACCAAGCATACAAAAAGGTAATCGATAAAATCAATTTTTTTAAGTACATTTTGTCAGTAGACGTACCTTCAGGTTTCCGAACGAATACCTCAGTTGTACCTATGCAGACTATTACTTTCCACGATTTAAAAAAAGGAATGACTGGTGATAGATGTGGTGAAGTCTTTGTGGTAGATATCGGTATTACTGAGGAAATAGATGAATGTTGTGGACCTGGAGAATTAGAACTATTTCCAGCATCAGATTCGAATAAACATAAAGGCCAGAATGGGAAGGTTGCCATTGTTGGCGGAGGTGGATATGCAGGAGCTCCAGCACTTGCAGGAATCGGCGCTTACCGTGCGGGAGTTGACTTGGTTCACGTTTTTGTGCCTTCGAATCACTATGAGCAAGTTTCAGCATTTGCACCTGAATTAATAGTCCATAAACTAGATAGTGAGTTTATTACTAGCGATATAGTAAATAGTCTAAAATCTCATAATTTCGATAGTATAGTTATTGGGCCAGGTATGGGAAAGAGGCCAGAATCTATAGATGCAGTTAGGGAATTAATTTCTAATTTTGATAATTTAGTTATTGATGCAGATGGAATACAGAGATATAATTTTCATGGTAAAAATATACTCTTGACGCCACACGGCGGAGAATTGAGTAACCTGGGTGTTAAATCCAGTAAAGATCAACTAATGCAGTTTTCAATTGAGTCTGGTGTCACATTATTGTTTAAAGGAAAAATAGATTACATAACAAACGGTATATATTTTAAGAAAAACTTCACAGGTCATCCGAGGATGGCAGTTGGGGGGACTGGAGATTTACTTGCAGGAATATGTGGTGGTCTTATGGCGAGAGGCTTGACTACCTTTGAAGCTGCCCGTTTGGGTTCTTATGTTACTGGTTTGGCAGGAGAAATGAGCTTTGAAGAGTATGGTTCTGGTTTCCTCCCATCAGAATTAGCCCTTTCCGTTTCAAAAATATTTGGTAAAATATAATTATCTTTTTCTTGATGAAATTATAATAACAATAAAGATAATTGAGATGATATTCAAACTAGGTAGTGTATTCCCTTCCTCTTCTGCAGTAGCGTCATTTTGTTTCTGTGATACTATTATATTTTGTTCATAAGATTTCAATTTGCCGTGTCCAGTATCTATCTCAATACTATAAACATAAGTTCCTGGATTTTCAAAAAATAAATCACCATTGTAATAGTTTCCTTCCATTTTCATTGGTATTTTTTGACCTTCGGAAAGTACATCCGAATCTACCTTTGCAATTACAAGGTTAACAGATATTGGATCTTCGTAATCTATTATTGCACTTATTTCAACAATATCATTCGCATATACATTTGAAGGTGCAATTGAATTAATCAATCCTTTATTTTTGACTTTTAAGTTTTTATAAATTTTATTTGTAGCTCCCCAAACATCAACACATTCTACTTCTAGTAGACATTCGCCGTCTTCATATTTAGTAGAGTCCCAAACAAAAGAAACATCTTGTTGAGTCTCATCCAATTCAATCCAATCTTCGCCATTAATTCTATATTTCAAAGACTCTAAGTCACTATAATCTTCTACATTAATTTCAAAATTTGCAGTAGCTGAGATATCGTATGTGTTTGAATTTAAATTAATATACGGAGGATTACTATCTGTTTCAAAGGATGTTGAAAAATTTGTGGTGTACCCTTGATTGTCAGTCGATCTTATTTGTAGATTATGCCACCCATCTGTAAATGGTGTCCAATAAATCCCAAAAGTATTACTGTTTTCAATATCCATATCTTTCCAATCTGACTCTCCAATTTTATATTCAACACTTTTAATTCCTTCAGGGTCTTCAGTTTCAATCTCAATTTTTACTCTTGAATTATATATTTCATCTTCTGGTGATATTAGTTTTAGCGAAGGATACGTAACATCGCCTTCATTAAAAACAGTTAAGTTGATAGTTTCAATGTTTTTATTTCCACTCATATCAAATACTCTAAAGGAGATTGCATGGTCCCCATTGCCTGCGTCAGCCTCTTGTGTATTCCAACTGGCAATGTAACTTTCCTCTGCGTTTGAATACATGTATCTCCAATCTCCAGTATTTACACGGAATTGAACATTATCAACTTCATTATCATCAGTTGCTAGAATCTCAAAAACCGTAACTTCTTCAACTATATCGCCTTCATTATGAGATATTATCTCAATTTCGGGATCTTCAAAATCGTTGAGTATATTTACATCTATTATTTTCGAGCTTGTGGCTCCAGTATTCTCACACTTGATTTCTAATTTATTGGGACCATTCTCAACTTGCGTTGTATCAACTATTAGTTCAAATTCTCCATTAAAATCTCCAATTCCAGTTCCCTGCCAAGGACCTTGATTCCACCTATAGGTTAGTTCAGCAACATTGGATTTTTCACTATGTGATTCTCCCCTTATTCTCAAATCTCCTCCAGCCACATCATTAACTTCTACAAATTGATTATTTACTAAATGTTCCAAAGTATCTATTTTAGTTTCAGGCGGAATAGCAAAAGCAGATTGTAAAGAAAATTTATCAGATGCAGTAGATTCGTCATTAAAGAAAGCTACAAAGACATTGATATTGTCATATTCAATATCAGAGAAATCGTTACCATTCTTATCTTGATGATCACCACCAGTCCAAATTGTGCTTAGAGATTGCTGTTCACGCGGCTCTAATTCTACAGTTTGGTCGAAAGCATAATCCAAAAATCCGAAATGATAAGGGTCTCCGTCATAATTATTGTACCTAGAAACTTTTTCAACGATGTATGCTCTAACATATCCGTTAAAGGTTGGATTGCTGAATGAACCATCCTCATCCCATGTCATGCTTATTGAAATATCAAGTTTGTCATTTCCTAGATGATTCATCTCAATACCTAGTGAAATAGCTGTATCATCTCTTTGCCCTGTATTATCTATTGCTTGCTCATAGTTTGAGGTGCTTGACTGCCCACCTGAAACTTTTTCATCATTACCATCAAAAATTACAGTAGGATATCCTGTAACGTCTGGAAAATCACCCATTCTATCATCTGCTTTCTCGTTTACATCAGTAATAAGAGCTACAAAAAAGAAATTATCATCATAGTAAGGTTCACCTGGAGCATCTTCGTATATTAGCATTAAATTTTCAGCTGCACTAGGGCAATAAACGCACCAAGTAGCCGTGAATTCTTCAGCAAAAACGGTATGTGTAAATTGTTCATCTGATATCTCAGCTGATGGTGTAAATGACAAAAAGTTGGCACACATAAGGGCTGCAATAGCAATGTAAGCGATTTTTTTCACATTAGACTATTACCTAGTTAATTAATAAGTTTAACTCTTTTTCATTTGCTTTATGGTTTCTATCGGATCTTTAGATTTGAAAATAGCGCTACCTGCAACTAAAATATCGGCTCCGTTCTTCGCTAAAATGGCAGAGTTAGCGGCGCTAACTCCTCCATCAACTTCAATTATTTTTTTTGGATAATTTGTGTTGAAGAAATTTACCCGATCTATAGCGTTTTCATGAAATGATTGGCCGCAATACCCTGGTTCAACAGACATTACTAAAATCATGTCTGCAAAATCTAAAAAAGGGATAATCTTATCCTTTGACGTTGAAGGATTAAATGCTATTCCTGACTTTATTCCCTTACTTCTAATTTTCTCAAGAGATTCCTTGGGATTGTTTGCCTCCACGTGTACTGAAATAATATCTGCACCCGCATCATGAAAATCATCAATAAAATTTAGCGGGTCCGTGACCATTAAATGCACATCTAGTGGAGCTATTCCATTCAATGCCTTAACTAGATCGGCACCCATTGTTAGATTAGGAACAAAATGCCCATCCATTACATCCATGTGTAGGTACGACGAGTGCGAGGATACTAGTTCTGCAGCAACTCTCATACTACCAAAATCAGCCCCTAACATGGACGGTGCAATACTAACCATTCAATGTCCTAGTAACGGCGTCGATAATAAATCTTTTAGACAAATCTGGCCGTCGATTTTGTACCACTGTGATGAATGTTTCTAGTTGAGAAGATTCTGTTCTCCACCATTTATCATAAAACCCATCTACTTTATCTAAATCTTTTAGTATCAAACTAATTTGTGCTTGACTTATTTTTGGAGAGTCCCTTTTGTGACCTAAGTCTTTTCCTAAAATATATTTCATTTTATTTAAAATTGTAATGTAGAAACCTTTCGGTTTTGCCACCTCTCCTCCTTGATTTTTAATAATTCCTGTGTCTACACACCAATCATGCTTTGCTAAACGGCCGTCCTGGTCTAGATATACGTCCATCCAGATTCTTTCAGAAGGAGGGGCTGGAGTATGCTCACTAAGTTTTGGTTCATCAGAATCCTCCTCAGTAGACATTAACATTCTAATTGAGGTTTGCTTATTAACATTATCATCATAGACTTTTTATTCTGTCTTGAATAGCAAAATTTTGGGGAGCATGGTGTAACCTGGCAGCATTGCGGGCTCCAATTATACAGGAATGATTGCTACAGGGTCTGCTGATATCGTGATGAATGATTGGAGCAATGACCTGTGCAAACTATGGGCTCCGGCTCAATAGGTGAGACCCGCCGATCTGGGTTCAAATCCCAGTGCTCCCACCATCGCATTTCACTAGATAATTATATTACTCAATGCTAATTTAGTATTACATGAAAACTCAAATAACTAGGATTTCATTTTATCAGAATGCTAAAATTTTAGCTATTTTGTACATGCCTATTGGTCTAATTTATGCACTTATAGGTGCTGTGTTCTTGTTAATGGATGTAGATTATCTTAAGTACACTGGCTATATTTTTCTCTCAATGCCTCTGTGGCTTTCTCTAGCTGTTGTAGGTGCTCATTACGCAGTTGCTGCAGTATACAATTATCTAGCTTCTAAGGTTGGTGGATTCGAGTTTGAATTTACAGAAGTTGAAGATTAATTATTCCAACTCATTCCAGATTCTTTGGAATCTATAAACTGCAGATAATGTACAAATTATAGCGAAAACATAGCACATTAATGTCATGTAGTTTAAGTCTCCATAACCTTCATCAAAATATTGTATGATCGGAATGATTGCTAAAACAACTAATCTATCTGCCCTACCCAACAATCCTGCATATTCTCGGCCAGCTCCTACGGCTTGAGCCTGTGTACCCATATACGACAGCATAAGTATTCCTATAATGGCACTAAAACCAATGGTAACATCAACTAGAGGTCCAAGAGCAATACCTCCAACTATAATTATGTCTGCGACTCTGTCAAGTGTGTGATCAACTAGGTCTCCACGCTTACTAGAAAGGTTTCGAGTCCTAGCTACAATCCCATCAAGTGCATCCAAAACTGCAGTCAGAAAAACCATAAGTGCTCCTAAAAGTAGCCATGATTTATTCTCATCTAAATCTGAAATTGTAAATGAGTATCCAGCAGTTAGGGCAGTTACAAGAGAGAGCAAACTAATTCCCATAGGTCCAAGTGGCATAATTTTAGCTAGAGGCATCAATATTTTTGTCCCTAAATCTCTGTAGTCATCCGCGACCATTAGTACCAATCCATAATTGTTTCTGAATAGTCTATTCTTTTCTCAGATTTAATATTACCGTTGATTACTTCCTTGAAAGAATTAACCGAAACCGACAAATCTGAGTGTGTTGTATCTATTTCAAAAACTTTACTTTCATCATAGAACTCAAAGGCTTCTCCCGAAATGATATTCAGAGCTTCAGCTTCAATGTTTTCTTTAATCTTTTCTTCCTTATAATCTCTAAGAACTAATCTTTCTTTTAATCTATCTGGATGACATCTCAATACAACTACCAAATCTAGTTTCGATAGGAAATGAGCAACATGCCCTTCAATAAGAGTGTCTGAATGTTGTGTCAGGTCAATAGTCTCATTTAACTTATCTAAATCTATAAGCCAATTACCCTCAGAGTCCTTGCCATTTGAAATATCTGGATAATATTCATTAATTGATATTAAATTACAATCTAACAGTTTGGATAGTGATGTTTTACCTGTGCCAGGTGTTCCCGTTAATCCAATGTTCACACTAAGATTATGTTTCCTTCTCAGCAGCAGCTTTAGCTTCTTTCTCAGCAGCAGCTTTAGCTTCTCTCTTTGCCCTAGCTTTTGCACGATCCACTCTTTGTTTTGCATTGAATCCGGTTACATTTTGCATAAATCGGTTATATGCTTGATGTGCATCTAGAGAGTCTTCAGGACTTGCATCGTTGTTTGTTTCAGTCTGTACTCCTATCTCTTTTATTGAACGGTGTTCAACAACAATTGATGTTAACGCTTTAAATGAAGAATTAAATATAGAATCTTCAGTATTATCAACGGAACCAAATTCTTCTTCCATTAATTTCTTTAGACCGCCATTGTCCAGTGTTTTCCCATGTCCTCTTTTGATTTCGAAAGTCTGCATATTTTCATACTCTAAAAAACACTATATTAATATTTTGTACTATAGTTTCAAATCACTTTTACCGAATTGGCGCATCATTTTTTGTTGAGCTCTTCGGTTTCCACCTAAGTTAGACATCATTTTCTTACTTTGGTTATATTGTTTGAGTAAGTCCCTTATTTCTTGGGGATCCGAACCTGAGCCGAGAGCTATACGATTGATTCGGGATCGTTTAATAATTTTCGGATTTTCTAATTCTTCTTTTGTCATAGAATTCATTAGAACCTTGAATAAGCCTAATTTATTTTCGGTTTCTTCCATCTGGCCTTTTTTCATCATTCCTGACATTCCAGGAATCATTTCCATGACTTTTCCAAGAGGGCCCATTTTTGTTAAGGCTTCCATTTGTTCTCTCATATCTATTAAAGAAAATTTACCAGACATCATTCTTTTTGCAGTGTCTTCAGCCGTGCTAGCATCCATTACTTCCTCAGCTCTTTCAAGCAAAGTTTGCAAATCCCCCATTCCAAGTAGTCTTGAGATAAACCTGTCTGGATCTAATGTTTCTAAAGCATCTAAACCTTCCCCAGTACCCACAAAAATTATTGGTGCTTTCGTAACGGCTACAGCTGAAAGAGCCCCTCCACCTTTTGCAGAACCGTCCATTTTGGTCAAAATCACGCCATTAACTCCTACAGCCTCATGGAAAGCTTCAGCTTGCGGGCCAGCTTGTTGCCCTACGGTAGCATCCATGACGAGGAAAATTTCGTCAGGATTGAAGATCTGAGATACATCCTTCATTTCTTCTATTAAGTCTCCATCCAATGCGTGCCTGCCTGCAGTGTCGACAATAATAACATCTAAATCTGCAAATTCAGCCATCCCTTCCTGAACTACTTTTTTTGCATCAATGTTTTTTGAATCACCAAAAACAGGAACCTGTATTTGCTCTCCAATTTGAGATAATTGGTCGTAAGCAGCAGGTCGATGTACGTCAGCAGCGATTAATCCTAAACTTAATCCTTTTTTCTTCATGTACTTAGAAATTTTTCCAGTTGTTGTAGTCTTACCTTGACCATAAAGCCCAACCATCATTATTTTTTGTGGGCCTAACTTTAAACTTTTTGGTTCACCAAGGGCTTTTACCAATTCCTGATGAACTATTCTAACAACATGTTCTCTTCCAGTCATTCCGCCTGGAGCTTTTTCATCAAGGGCTCTTGTTTCAATACGTTTACTTAGATCAAGTGCTAATCTAACATTAACATCAGATTGAAGAAGAGCTCGCTGAATGTCTCTTACTAGTTCTTTTATTAGTTCGGGAGATATGTGGCTAGCTCCTGCAATTTTTCGTAAAGTCTCTCTAAGAGATTCTCCTAACTTCTCTAGAACCATAGAATTTACGAGCGCTGATAGAATTTAAAGCTAATTATCAATCTATGTAGGCGATTAGACTTATTTAGGGAAATGTAATATTATTGTGTGCACAAATACATCTGCACTGCATTTGCATTTGTTTTATCAATATTTATTTTAGGTAGTGCAACCGCTGGGTCAAATGGAGATGCTCCGCAAGAGGGTCAAGATTGGATTATAACTCAAGATACTCATGTTTGGGATTCAGAGGTTAGCGTTAAGGATGTAATAGTTACATTTGGAAAAACACTTAAACTTGAGAATGTTTCTTTGTCTTCAGTAGGCTTAATGGACATTAACGGCGATACGGAATGGATTAATTCTACGGTTTATCATGAGCAAAGTTCCTCAGGCGATAACATATCGATTTATGCAAAGTTAGAAATTATAAATACTGAATTAACCCTAAGCACATTACAAAAAAATAGCGAAGTAAGTGCGAATTGTATTTTTTTAGCACCAGGTTCAACGTTAATAATAAGAGATTTTGACTTAGATTCTTCAACAACTAATGACCGTTCTAAGATCAGTTCAGATATTACAGGCAAAGGCAATTATACTGAAAAGTGGAATTATACAATTCCCATTGGCGTCATAGGTAGTTATGATAGGTATGGTAACGAATTAGGAGTTGAAAATACTAAAGTTTTCATTCAGAATTCAGATTTCGAGTTCATCCAAACTTTAAGATTCACAGGTGAGAATTCTTACATCAAAAATTCTACATTTAACAATACTGGAACCATTAACGCAGGCCTTGATAATCTTTTATTTTACAATAACAGTGTATCTAATTCATACTTACAAAACACACTTCCATGGGATGTAAGGGTGTGGGGAGATGAGGCAATCATTGAGGGAAATACATTCCAAAACGGTACAGGCGGTTTTGTACTTCATGGGACGTTAACGAAAATCACCTCAAATATATTTAAGGATTATTATTACAGAGGAGGTACTTCGGTTTTAACCTTTGGAAATTCAAGTACAAACTGTACTCTTTCTAATAACCTCTTTACAAATTTAACTAGTATCCATGCACTGGTTCTTCATACGTCAGATGATAATCTCATTAAGAATAATACATTCATAAACGCAGGAGTTTATTGGCATACCATTGTTGATCGCAGTGGATTCCGTAATAATTACAATAACAACACATTCGAAAAGTGTGCTGGAGATTTTCGTAATGAAACACCGTGGTATCAAACTTGCATTATATTCTTTTTTTGGTCTTATCCAGATGATTATTATGGCGGAGAACACTTAATAGAAAATAATACTTTCGAAAATTATGAGTCTGCGATAAGATTTTTATCCTATCAAAACAATAATACCGTTCGGAACAATAATTTTAATGACGGTTTTCACTCAATAGGTCTTTGGAATTGGCCAGACGGAGGGAATGTAGCTCCATCTGGAACATTAATATTCAATAATACTATAAATAATACATACCATCCAATAGCGTTCGATTATCATTATATGGGATTTCCAGGCACTGATAACTCTGCAATTTCCAATACAATTACTAATGCTGGCGGAAGAGGAATAACTGTCTGGAGTACTTACAAGAATTTTACAATTGAAAATAATTATATTGATAATGCAAGCTCAGGAATATGGATATTTGATGACGGCTACGGCGATATTTCTAATGGAATTATTAGTAATAATACTCTTAAAAACATTTCAGGTAACGGTATCTCCGCATACACTCCTTATGGTGCTACATTTTCCTTAGATAAAATATATGTAACTAATAATTATATCCATTCGATAAATGGCGCAGGTATATTTTTCAGAGATGTTGAACAAGGATATATTGCAAATAATACAGTTTTGACAAATCTTACTAGAGAATCTCAACTGACCGGGATTTATGGATATTACATTCCTGAAACTATAATTAAGAATAACACTGTAACTTCCGCAGTAGGTATTGAAGTTGGAGGAAATATAGACATTTCTACACCTATTATTGTTGATGGGAATAAGTTAAGTGTAAACGATTATGGTATAATTAGTAACAGGACGTATACTAAAATCATTGATAATAATGTAACTGGTTTTTGTGATCACGATAAATGCAATATTCTCTATTTGCAGAATGTTGCAGCAGTAGGGATATTTTCACAAGAAGGCGAGGTTGAAGTTAACAATAATTACATTTATAATTTTAGAGAAGCTGTAACTATAGTTCTTGCAGATTTTGAATTAAATGAGAATACTATTGATTTTTCTGAAATGGCGATCACGGCTAATAACAGCAAAGGAAAAATGAACCGAAATGAAATAACTAATAATACGAGATCTTTAAGTTCATTTAAATCAGAAATAGACCTACTAGATAATACTTTTACAGATTTTGAGAATGCCATTTATGCGATTAACAGTACTTTGCTAATTGAAGACAATTTTTTTACTGATGGGGATTTTTGTATTGATTTAATTGATAGCGATTATGAGCTAATTACCAATGATTTTAACTGTAGAGATATAGATTATCAAATTCGGTATAATATTAGGATACAAATAGCAGATGAGTACGGAATTGGCTCTGAAGATCACCTTTTTGATATTTTCAATTCAGAAAACACTAAAATTGTAGATTCGCTAACTAATGGAGCTGGTTTTTCAGATTATTTTAAAATTGACATAATTAGAAAGGAAGCTGGAGAAAATGTAGTCGCATTTAACCCTCTTAAAATTAGTTATGAGAATAATAATATTCCTGTAATAATCTATAAAAATGTCACATTTAATCATACTATTGAAGTTTTACTAGATACTACGCCGCCAACGACGCTGTTAAGTTCTGGAGAGTCTCTTATTCAAGAAGAAACTATCGTATTAGAGATTCTTTTACTTGAAGATCAAGGAGATGTTAAAGATTTTATTATTGAATACCTTGTTAACGATGAGTTTGCTGAATGGGAGGTATATGGTACATTTACGGATACAACTGTATTGTTTGAAGGTATAAATGGGAAAGATTATCGCTTTAGATCATTGGGTAGAGACATATACGGCAATACCGAATCTAAAGATGTTTATGAATATCAGGTTAAAGTGGATACAAGTACACCTGAAACTTATTTCAACAAATTTGATGATGATTATTATTTTACAGGATCTAAATCTCTAGACTTGAGTTGGAAATCTGATGATTTAGATGTCAATAAACAGTTTCTTGAAGTATATTATACTAATTTTTCAGAACCTTACCTGAATCCAAATAGCGTCACCTGGTTCTTAGTTGAAAGTCTGGAATTCGAAGATGAGGAGAATTATAGGTATGAATTAGGACAGGTCGGACATTATGCTTTCAAAATATTATCTGATGATTTTGCAGGAAACCTCGAAAGTAAAAATGGGTTTGATATTATTTTTAACTATGATTCAGATAGTGATACTTTGAATTTTGGTAATATACCTAACAGGTGGGGTGAAGATACTCTAACCATTGACTATACTACTAGTAGTTTTAATCTAGATTTTGATTTGTATCTTTCTCTTGAAGAGGTTACGGGAAATGCAGACTATTTAACATGGTACAAATACGAGTATACTACTGAATCAAATACAATAACACTCAACGGTTTGCAAGATGATACTCGTTATTATTTTTATGCAGTTAGCAGCGATTTAGCAGGTAATATCGAAGATCCATTAAACAGTACTGAATATTATTCATCTAATGGACTTTACGATCAGCAGATTGAACTAAAATACATTCCTTTAATGGATTGGGGATATGTTTTCTCTGTAGAAGTCGACGATAACTCAGATGGAACTTATGAAACGATTTTAGTTAGAGGAACTGATCAAAGTAGGTTAAAATCTAATGAATATTATTTGGACCTAGAAACTAAAACCATAATTTTCGGAGGACTTTCAAACGGGGGTTTTGTTCCTAGCGAAGATTTGAATTCAATGAATAATGTTAGGATAACATATTCAGGTGTACAAGGGATTTTTGAAGTTTATACTGGAGAGCCCGAGAGCGCCAATGCATTGAATATTATTCCATCAAATACGACTGAACTTGTGGTTTCTTTTGTAGTACCAAAAGATTCTCAAAGTTGTAAAGTTCAGAGAAGTACTAATATTAGTAAAGGATATTTTAATGAAATGATTATTGAACCTTGTTCAGCAGGCTTAATAGAATATATTCACACTAATCCGGAATTAAATGAAATATACTTTTACAGAATACTTATAGAAGATGAATTTGGCCATGAAAGTATTTCTGAAAATCGTTCCATAGATATGAAAGATGTTGTTAAGTTGTATTCTTCAGCAAATGATTCAGATTCCAGCCTGCTAGGTATGGATTCTATTATTCCTATTACAGCTCTAGTCGGCGTCATAATGCTTGGTTTTGGAGGTGTGCTACTTTATCGATCTAGAAGCGATGACATTTTAGATGAAAATGTTAGTGTTATAGAATCAAAACCAGTTGCAAAATATAAGGTGGAAGAATTATATTTAATATACAAAGATGGAAGATTAGTCAAGAATATTAGCGATGTTGAAGTAAAAACTGATAGCGACATTATGAGTGGAATGTTAACAGCAATTAATGATTTTGTGCAAGATTCTTTCAATACGGAGGGTGATCTTGGTTCTATTGACTACGGTAACAATAAAATAATATTACAGAGAGGGACTAATTCTTACTTGGCTGCAGTAATTTACGGCGAAGTCGATAAGTTTTTCAAAGGTAAAATGATTAACGCAGTTAGAAATATTGAAAATGTTAATCCTGCCATGGGTGCCTGGAATGGCGATGCCGAGACAATTGTTCACACGGAACATTACTTACAGCCAATAATTGATGAGACTAAGCAATCAACTAAAGAAATGGTTGATAATTATTTTTCTGAAAAAGAGATTGTATTGACAACTAGCTATGAAAAATTAGGTGACGTAATAGAGTTACAAGTCCATATGAGTAACTATTCACCTGGAGTGATAAAAAATTGTAAGCTTGTTCCCGAATATAATGGCTTGAATCTTAGCCTTTTAGGTATTGAACCTGATGTCTTTTATTCTTTTTCAGATAATTCCTTTGTCGTTGGAGAAGTTGAATCATACAATGAAGTAACATTTAAGTTGAAAATGAAAATGAAAATACCTAACGCAACTCCTCTTGAGATTAAGATGAATTATGAACAAAAGGGAAGAAAAGGTGTAGCAAGTTCTTTACTTGAAATTATTTAATTTATAACTTAATCTTAACTTCTGAGACCCTTTATTTTTCTTATTAGTAAATTCAACTTCACCTATCTCTTTCAAACTTCGAACATGTGTCCCTGCACATGGGCAAACATCAATATTACCTATTGATATGACTCTTAGTTTTTTTACACTGGATGGTAGCATTTTCCACAAACCACTGGACATACTAGACCTTATTTCAGAGTTATTTTCTAAATTCGATCTTAATTCTTCGGATATTTTTATTTCCAAATCTTTACTAATATAATCATTGACCCTATCTTGAATCTCATTAATCTGAGTTTGACTGATTGACAATGGTTTGAAATCAATTCTAGATTTTTCCGAGCCGATTTGATTGCCGACTGTATCTGACCCGTGCAGTTCATTAACAACTGCGGAGACTAAATGTTGTGATGTATGCATCCTCATATGAGAATATCTCATTGTCCAATCAATCTTACCCTCAACAGTCTCTCCTACTTCCGGTGAAGCTCCTTCAATAAAATGCCTTATTCTATTCTTTTTACGAACATCAGTAACAGAAGCCTTACCCTCTTCCCACTGAATATAGCCATTGTCAGCAGGTTGACCTCCACCTAAGTGGTAAAAAGCCGTCTTATCCAACTCTACTATACCTGGAAAAGTAGCTTCTACTTTAGCATTAAATTTTTTTGTATAAGTGCCTTCATGAGAATCCATGTGTAATTGAACAGTCATGCCACATCATCAGTGAAACTATATTAAAGTCCTAGCCTATGACGAAAGGAGTATTATGTTTAAAAACAGGATAATAGCTTTGGCCTTGACAATTTTATTGCTGAGTAGTTCTACTTTTGGAATTGCAGAAACTTCAGATGAATATTATAAAAGCGGAAGTGGTTCTAGTCAACAGAGTATTACTCTAGATGGAACTAGTTCAGATAATTCAATTAGTATAAAGTATCCATCTACAGAGGTGATTGATGCTTCAATTACGGTTGAAGGGTCAGCTAATAGTAACGGAGAGTACCCTGAGGGTATATCATTAGCTGTTCGAAATTATGATTGGAATTATGATGGCACAGGATATGGAGCACTGGGAAAACAGGAAAGATTTTCTACAGACTCCAAAGGAGCTTCGGCTAAATTTGCAAATTCAGGAGAGTCTGATTTGTCTATTCTTTTACCTTCCAATTCAACAATAACTGATTCTAGCGTCAAAATCTCTGGTTTGCCATATGGTTCCGGAGAACTTGATGAATATGTAAAAGGTTCGATAGATACAAATGGAGGATCAGTTTCATCAGCACCTAGTGTTTCGATGATAGATGATGACTATTTTGTCCTATGGTCTGATGATGGAGATTTGTCTGAAAGAGATACTCGCATGGACAATATAATTTTTAGTAGCTATACAAGTGACAGTTGGAACGAACCTGTATTACTAAAATCTAACAATGGAGAAACTACTGAAGTTTATTCTTCACCAAGAATTAAAGCAGTAGAGGATGGAATTTTTGCAGCATGGGTAAAAGATTTGGGAAGTGAAGTTTTTGAGGCATCAGTTAGTACAGACGAAGGGGAAACTTGGTCTTCGCCTGCTGAAATAGAACCAGGTAGTTCGCATTACCTAATTTATGATTACGATTTCACAGTGGAAGATGATGGCACTATTCATTTGGTATGGTCTTCAATTAAAGATTCAGCAGATATAGCATACCAGGTCTTCTACCAAAAGTCTGAAGACTTTGGATCTACTTGGGAAGATGAAGTTTTAGTTTCTGAAGATGACAGTGACACGAGTATAGGTGCTCGAATTAGCTACAGTGGAAACAACATCTACGTCGTTTGGGAACAATATGATAGTGATGCATCTATCTACAATGCAGTTTTCGCTAAATCATCAAACAGTGGCGACTCTTTTGGATCTCCTGAAACATTGAGTTCGTCAAATTCAGTAAGCGTAATAGCAGTTACATCAGATAGTAGCAATATCGTAGTGGGCTGGGTTGAAAGCAATGATAACGGTGAAAGTTTAATCAAAGCACGTAATTCTGCTAATTCGGGTTCTTCGTTCTCTACGGAGAATATAGTTGGAAGTGCCGATGGATCTACATCTTCCTTTTTAGAAGCTTCTAATGATGGTAGCACTAATTTTTATCTTTCTTGGATGCGCCTAGGTAATGATCAGCCAAGAAAAGTGGAATGTGCAAGAAGTGCTAATTCGGGTAGTTCTTGGAACACCGCAGTCAACGTAGACGGGATAGATAATGGAAATGTAAATGAATTCAGAGCTTCTCCAGTTATCTCAGCAAATGCAGATCGAGTTATTGTTGTTTGGTCTGAAACAAATTCAGAAAGCGGGTCATCCACAGATCAGGATATAGTATACTCGGAAAGTACAAATGACGGAACGAGTTGGTCTGATTATGATGATATATCTGAACATTATTATGAAGCAGATTCAGGCACACCCTCTATGGCAACATCAGGCGACTATCTTTATTTGGTATATCTTGACAACGGAGATTTAGATCAAGAGAATAATCCAAACGGAAACGATGCTGCAGGAAGAGATGGAGATGTATTCTTCACTCGATCTGATGACGAAGGGGAAACTTGGGAATCTCCAACAGTTATTTCCTCATTTGCAGCTGATGGATCAACTGATCTAGACTATACCTCATCCACATTACAATATAGGTCAGATGTATCTGCCTCAGGCACCAACGTACATGTTTCTTGGAGCGACTATGATGGTTATGAAGGCACTTATTCGGTTTATTATTCTAAGTCAACGGACAGGGGAATTACTTGGTCATCACCAGTACAGATCGACGACGGTTCGTCAGGTTCGAGGTATGGAGTTACTATATCTTCTAATGGCGATGATGTTGTTTCAGCTTGGATAGATACTTGGACATACGACATATACACAGCATCGTCAGATGATAATGGAGAATCCTGGACTTCACCTCAAATGATTGAAAGTGCAGATAGCAGTTTGAGCTACATGCCTGAAATTATCTTCAATGAAGGAAAGTTTCACCTAGTTTGGACGTCTACTGCAACCGGAGAATCAGTACAATATACTTCCAGTACAAATGGAGTAAATTGGGATGATGCAATTTTCATTAATACCGATAATTCTAGAACATCCTATAGTCCGGTGATTAGTGCAGATGGTTCAACACTATATGTGGCTTGGACCGATAATGGGGCCTATGATGGTGATTCTTCAATTGACTACGATATTGCAGGAGTTATTTCGAAGGATAACGGAGAAACATGGGAAGAAGATAAATTATTGATTGATACGTCAACTAGCACTACACTTTATTTGCCTACAATTGGCAGTGGTTCCGGATTTACATATTTATGTTATCAAAATTTAGTATCAGGTTCTTATGATTATTACTTTGCCTTCACGCAAGACGATGGAGCCTCATGGTCAGACTCTTACAAAGTAACAGACCACGACAATGAAGCTTTATCTGCTAAGTACCACCGAATGGAATTATTAGTTTCTGAGAAAACTTATTTTGCATTTACTGAAGAAACAGATGTCTTTGATGAAGAACGTACTGATCGTAATGTTTATGTAAGAAAAACACTAAGTGAAGATTACCCTGAAGACCCTTATGTTAAAATTACAGGTTCCAAAAATTGGGAGTGGAATGGTGAATTAAATAGAGATAATTCCCCACGAACTTGGAGTGATACGCTTGATTCTCCTGGAGCTTCAAAATCATTCACAGACTCTTTGAATGAAATTCTTGAAGAAAAACTACAGAACGGAGATACTACTGTTGATGAATATGGTGTTGAAATGACCGAGATTATACTCACAGTTGGCAGTGGCTCAAAGGGTACCGTAGGTTTCAGTGAGCTACAAATTGAATATGATGTAAAAATAGATATCAAATCCCAACAATTAATAGATGCACTAAACACGCAAATTGAGTCTACCGATGGCGATACGGCTGAAGTAAATATAGTCGCAAACTCTGATTCTCCAGGCCGGCTGACATTTTCAGATTTAGAGATAATAACAACCGATGCAGATTTATCTTTAGATTCTCTCTCAGTTTCAGGAGACCTAATAGAAGGTAATACTGTCTTCATTTATGTAGACATTTCAAATGAGGGAGAAGGGGATGCTCGCGTTGATTTAGAGTTCACACGTGATGGTTCAGTTATTAAGTCAAAAAGTTTTGAAGGAATAACGGGAGGCACTACACAAACGGTTTCCACTAATTGGGATGATATTCCAGCAGGAACACATGAAATAAAGGTAGAAATTGTTGGTTCTTCTCCTAATGATAGGAGTCAAGGATCTGAAGATAGTGTGTCCACATCTATAACTGTAGTGGAATCTTCACCTGAAATTGAATATAGTCTTGATTTTGATAATACGCTTATTGAAAATGTTGAAGAAGACTGGACATTGGAGTTAACCAACGATGGTGAAAAATATGGGGAAATTATAGCCAAACTATATTGGAATGACGAAGATGAATCTAACTTAATCGCTGAAACTCCACAAACAAGAATAGAAGTAGATGAAAGTAAGATATTCTCAGGTAAAATTACTCCAATGGATTCCGCTGATAGCTTATTCCTTGTAATTGAAGACGCCTCTAAAGGTGAGCTTTTGACAGAAACTATAGAACTAGATATCAATAAAATACCTGAATTGGTAATTAGTCGAATTGTTTGGGTCGACAATAAAGACCCTAGCGCTGAAAGTAATGAGATAATCTCATTTAGTGACGGATCTGTCGCGTACGCTAAGATATTTGTGGAAAATCAAGGCTCATTCGACGTTCAAGCTACTGCTGAATTAAAATTAACAAAAGCTGGAAAAGATTTACAAATTAATTATGCTGGAGTAGTTGATAGTTATGGTATTATTAATTTACCTGCAAACCAGGAAACTGCAATAACATTTAATGGAGATTACCCCTCAGTTAGCTTCCTTTCTGGAGGTAATGCAGGATTCACAGGTTTCTGGAATATGGATGTTAAAATTAGTAATGTTTTAGCAGCTAATCCCAATGAGCAACTTTGGGATTCTGAAGACTTGCTATTTACTGATGATTCTCAAACTATAGAAATTTCAACGCCACCTAGTCTATCTCTAAACAGCTTTACTAGTAGTTCTACAGACATAAAAGAGGGACAGGCAGTTACTTTCACTATTTCGATAAGTAATGACGGAGGCGCTTCAGCTTCCGGAATACTAAATTTAATGCAATCTGGTACAACAGTAGCAACAACTCCTTTTTCAGTAGAGGGTTTCGAAACAAACGTAGTTTCAATGGATTACTCAGTTCCTAAGAATTATGATGGTGACTTAAACTTAAAAATCAAAATAGATAGAGATTCTGTAGTACCTGCTGTTGGGCCACAGGATGTTATGACTGATGATTCAAAAGAGATCACAATTAGCGTTGAAGGTACTTTGCCTACTAGTTCAGGTGGCGGAGGTAGTTCTGATGATGAAGGAGGCTCGGGAATGGTTATGGTTCTTGGAGGTGTATTTGTGTTGCTAGTCGGAGGAGCTGGTGGTTTCTATTTCTTAAGAAAGTCAGGTGATTCTGATGAAGCTTTAGATCCATTCGGTAACGATGCTCCACCTGTTCCAGAACAACCGCCTGCAATGGCTCCTCCTGTTCCAGAACAGCCACCGGTAGCAGCACCACCTGCTCCACCAGTTCCAGAACAACCACCAGCAGCAGCACCACCTGCTCCACCAGTTCCAGAACAACCACCAGCAGCAGCACCACCTGCTCCAGAATTAACCTTACTGACAATCACAGTTCCACCCGGTGCACAACCTGGTCAACAGATACAAATTAAGGCACCAGATGGTCGCGTTGTTGCGGTAACAGTTCCCGCAGGATTGCAAGAAGGGTCCCAGTTTCAAGTAAAAATATAGGTTTAACGTCAATATAGCCGTTTTTCTTAAATAGACCATTTTAGGTGATGACGAACCCTGAACAGTACATTACTGTAACCAGGAACCGCTTATGCGGTTGCAACAACTTCGGCGAGCTCCGGATTTGATGATGGAAGTTTTCCGTTGTTGCAGACATATTATGGAGATGATAATAACCACATTAGGCTATCATCTGACATTCGAAATCGAAAGCGAAACTAGTGCAGTCAATCCGACAATTCTAGTAAAATTAAGATACTCATAGTGTGCTTTGAAAGGAAAAACTTCGGTTGATCCTGCCGAAGGCTACTGCTATTGGTGTTCGATTAAGCCATGCGAGTCTAAGGGGTACTTGTACCCCTGGCATAATGCTCAGTAACACGTGGATAATCTACCCTTAGGTGGGGCATAAACCCGGGAAACTGGGGCTAATTCCCCATAGATACAGAAGGCTGGAATGCCTCTGTATTCAAAGCTCCGGCGCCTAAGGATGAGTCTGCGACCTATCAGGTAGTAGTCAGGGTCACGACCTGACTAGCCAACGACGGGTACGGGGTGTGAGAGCACTTGCCCGGAGATGGTTTCTGAGACAAGAAACCAGGCCCTACGGGGCGCAGCAGGCGCGAAAACTTCGCAATGCGGGAAACCGTGACGAGGGAACACCAAGTGTCTATGCATTGCATAGACTGTTTTTCAGCTTAAATTGCTGTTAGAGTAAGGGGTGGGTAAGACCGGTGCCAGCCGCCGCGGTAACACCGGCACCCCGAGTGGTAGCCACTATTATTGGGCCTAAAGCGTTCGTAGCCGGTTTAGTAAATTCTTGGGTAAATCGTACAGCTTAACTGTGCGGATTCCGGGGACACTACTAGACTTGAGACCGGGAGAGATTAGAGGTACTTGCAGGGGAGCGGTGAAATGTTGTAATCCTGCAGGGACCACCAGTGGCGAAGGCGTCTAATCATAACGGCTCTGACGGTGAGGAACGAAACCCTGGGGCGCAAACGGGATTAGATACCCCGGTAGTCCAGGGCGTAAACGCTGCTGATTTGGTGTTGGAGATCCTACGAGGGTGTCCAGTGCTGGCGCGAAGGTATTAAATCAGCCGCCTGGGGAGTACGGTCGCAAGACTGAAACTTAAAGGAATTGGCGGGGGAGCACTGCAACGTGTGGAGCGTGCGGTTTAATTGGATTCAACGCCGGAAAACTCACCGGGGGCGACGGTTACATGAAGGCCAAGCTGATGACTTTGCCTGATTTTCCGAGAGGTGGTGCATGGCCGCCGTCAGTTCGTACCGTAAGGCGTTCTGTTAAGTCAGATAACGAACGAGACCTCCGTCACCATTTGCTATCCTCTTCTCCGGAAGGGGAGCACTATGGTGGTACCGCCACTGTTAAAGTGGAGGAAGGAGGGGGCAACGGTAGGTCAGTATGCCCCGAATCTCCCGGGCTACACGCGCGCTACAAAGGGCAGGACAATGGGCTTCGACACCGAAAGGTGAAGGCAATCCTGAAACCTGCTCGTAATTCGGATTGAGGGCTGCAATTCGCCCTCATGAAGCTGGAATACGTAGTAATCGCGGGTCAACATCCCGCGGTGAATATGCCCCTGCTCCTTGCACACACCGCCCGTCAAACCACCTTAGTTGGGTCTGGACGAGGGTTTGTCTTATGACACGCTCGAATCTGGGTTCAGCGAGGAGGGTTAAGTCGTAACAAGGTATCCGTAGGGGAACCTGCGGATGGATCACCTCCTAAGAAATA
>MIZB01000067.1_pt1 | contig 27084 bp, 26 predicted proteins | sample 888171 | NCBI WGS metagenome assembly MIZB01 (sample SAMN05440186, study PRJNA335308) | marine metagenome | isolation source: marine water
TGTAAAACAAGGACTTGACCGTCAACCCCGTTACCCGCTCCTATTCCTATTAGGGGTATTTCTAGTTCTTGAGATACTTCAGCAGCTAAATCAGCAGGTATTTTTTCTAAAACGATGGCGAAACATCCTGCTTTTTGCAAAGCTTTTGCATCATCCAGTAATTTTTTTGCTTCAGCTTCTTGTTTGGCTCTAACAGTGTATGTCCCAAATTTATAGATGGATTGCGGTGTTAAACCTAAATGACCCATAACTGGAATTCCAGCAGTTAATATCCTCTCAACTGAATCTATTATTTCGTCTCCACCTTCCAATTTCACAGCGTGTGCTCCCGACTCTTTCATTATCCGGATCGATGAGCGGAGGGCTTTCTTGGAGTCTCCTTGGTAGGATCCAAAAGGTAAATCTACAACAACTAAAGATCTCTTTGCAGCTTTAACTACGGAGCTAGCGTGATATATCATGTGGTCTAGAGTAATCGGAAGTGTTGTTTCATGGCCTGCCATTACGTTTGAAGCTGAATCTCCGACTAATATAACATCAATTCCAGCATTGTCTACGATTTTAGCAAGAGTATAATCATACGAAGTAAGCATCGAAATCTTTTCGTTGCTATCCTTCATTTCTTGAAGAACATTTGTTGTAATCCTCTTGTAATTTTTAGTCATCAGTTTATAATTATATGAAGATGTCTAGTTATGCTTTATTATGGCTTTTTTTTTCGGCATTAGCCCGAACGCTTTTAATAGGGTTATACAAAAGGGTAAATGTGCTTGGACATGAGTACGTTCCGATAGGTATTTTCGCGCTTATAGCGTTATCATTTCCTATTCTGACATTCTTTGCAGGGAGATTTTTCCGTCCCAATAATGACAATGCTCTAAAAAATTCGACATATGAGTGTGGAGAAATACCTGTTGGTGAGGCTCATATTCAGTTTCATTTCCAGTATTATATGTTTGCTATTTTATTTGTAGTTTTTGATTTAGTAGTAGTATTTTTGATTTTATGGGTTCAAGTATACTTAACTTTGCAAATTTCAGCAAAAGTTATAATGATGTTATTTTTATTTATCACATTACTAGGACTGTGGTATGCCTTTAGGAAAGAGGATGTGATTTGGATATGAGCGCAAAAGGAATCCGAGGTAATCCTGAATTAAGAAGAGGCGTCGGTTCTAAAACAACAGATTCTGAAAAGATTATGGAAGATCCTCCCGCAGGAGACTGGTTAGCATTACGTTCAGATCAATTGCTTAAATGGATTGATGATGCTGTTTACAATGCATCTGAAGCTACAGGAATGCGTGAAGTTGTTGACAGAGTCACTAGGCCAATTTTTAATTTTGCTCAAAGATTCTCACCACACCCTCTTCACTTTGGTATAATGTGTTGTGCAATTGAAATGGGGCAAGCTTCAGCTCCAGACCATGATATTGATAGGCTTGGTCTTGTTTATCGTTCATCCCCTCGGCAGTGTGATGTCCTTATCGTCAATGGTCCAGTTTGTGAGAAATTAAGGCCAAAGTTGAAAACTTTGTATGAGCAAATGCCTGAACCGAAATGGGTAATTGCTATGGGTGAATGTGCAATTTCCGGAGGTCCTTATTGGGATTCTTATTCAGTAGTTGCAGGTGCAGATACTTTCATGCCTGTTGATGTTTACATTCCAGGTTGTCCAGTAAGGCCTGAGGCTTTGATGCATGGTTTTTTGACTTTACAGAAGAAAATACGTGAAAAAGAACCAGGTATGTTTTTGAGGCGCGAATAAGATGGATTTCAGCGATTTGCACAAACAATTGAAATCGATGGAAGGCGTTTCCAAAGTATCTCATATTAGGAAAAATGTCATTAAGTTAGATTTAGAAAAATCAGTTTCAAAGGTTTTTTTCACAAAACTTAAAGATGATTTCTATTTTGAGCATTGTTCATTAATTACTGCAATAGATAATCAGCCAGATTTCGAATTGGTTTATCATCTTTCTTGCCTTAGTGGAGAATTGTCTGTTGATGGAACTAAGATGTCAGCCATGGTAGAAGTCCATATTCATTTGCAAAGAGACTCTCCTTCAGTTGACTCAGTTTCAGATTTATGGTTTGGCGCTAACTGGCATGAGCGTGAAGCTTTTGATTTAATGGGAATTTATTTTATCGGCCATCCAGACCTTCGTCGTGTTCTTTTACCTGAAGGTTTTGCAGGGCATCCTCTTAGAAAAGATTACGTGTATGAAATACACGAGGAGGAGTGGTAATGGCTGAGATGTGGATAAGTATGGGTCCTCAACACCCTATGACTCATGGTCTCTGGACGCTTAAAGTTAAGGTAGATGGTGAGACTATAGTAGATGCAGATCCCGAGCTAGGATATTTACATCGTTCAGTTGAAAAAATGGGGGAAAGGAGGAAGTATTTCATGAATACTACATTGACTGATAGGCTTTGTTATGCAAGTTCGACCACGTGGACACATAGTTATGTTCTTGCAGTTGAAGAGTTAATGGAAGTAGAAGTACCTACGCGTGCTCAATATATTCGAACAATTATGCTCGAGTTGCAAAGGTTAGCTTCACATTTAATGTGGGCAGGTGCGTACATGCCTGATTTAGGTCATATTACTGGTGCACTTTATTTTTGGAGGGATCGAGAGCTGTTCCTGAATTTATTGGAACTTCCTAGTGGAAGTCGTTTACTTTATAATTTTATGAGGATTGGTGGCGTTAAGAGAGATCTTCCGGATGGCTTTGAAGAAAAAACTGAAAGAATTCTCAAACTGTTCGAGCAAAGACTTGATGAATATGCAGACTTATTTGAAAACTCTAAAATATTCAGAATGCGAACAGAAGATGTTGGTAAGTTTACAGGAAGTCAGGCAATGAATATGGGTATAACTGGCCCTAATTTACGAGGATGCGGTGTCAAACACGATTTGAGGGTGGAAGATACTTATGAGATTTATGAAGAAATAGATTGGGATGTTTGTACTCGAGAAGCAGGCCCTGGTTATAGTGACTGTTTCAGTAGATATATGATCCGTATAGATGAGATGAAAGAATCAGTTAAAATTATACGTGACTGTTTTAAGAAAATGCCAAAGGGCCCTACAATGTCTGCCCGTGTTCCGATAAGGGCGTCCGGTGAAGCGTTCAGAAGAACAGAAGATTCTAGAGGTGAGGCCTTAATGTATCTTGTTGGAGATGGTTCAGATCGTCCTTACAGATGGAAAATTAAAAGTCCAATGTTTACTACAATTTCTGCATGCCCTCATTATCTTAAAGGATACAAACTTGCAGATATACCTGCAATAATGGGTAGTATTGATATATGTATAGGAGAGACAGATAAATGACATTATTCGGATTGTGTAAGACTATGGCTGAGCTTACGGCAGATATGTTTATTGTGCCTGTACTTCGGTTTCAGAGAAACATATTCCCACCTTTTAGTTATCCTGCAGGTGACTTAGCAGATTGGTTTGCAAGTGAAGGAGGTATAGTTACATTAGCTTGGATATATGCAGTTAATATTGCGTTTGCAGTAGGTATGACTAATTTGATTCTAGTTATACATTTGGAAAGAAAGATTGCAGCTCGAATACAAGATCGCCGGGGTCCTATGCTTTCATTTAGGGCATTTAGGGAACTCGGTGAAGATTTGGCGGGCGAAGCTCCAACTTGGAGATTCAAAGGGAATTACAGTGGCATTGGTATAATCCAAAATATGGCAGATGGTATCAAGGCTATAACCAAAGAACTGATTATACCGAATAAGGCAGATAAGTTTCTTTTCTCAATGGGACCTATTATATTTATTTCATCTTCAGTATTTTTATTAGTATTATTTCCGTTATCTGACCGTTTTGCAGCATCTGCAGCTCCAGCAGGTCTGATGGTTATAATGGCGGCTTTTTCAATAGCTCCAATTGGAGTATTAACCTCTGGTTGGGCATCTAACAACAAGTATTCGATGATTGGAGGAATGCGATCAGCAGCTCAATTAATGTCTTATGAAATTCCATTGCTTTTAAGCATGGCTGGAGTATTTCTTTTGGCAGGTTCATATAATCCAGTAGATATTGTTGAACAACAAAGAGAGGCTACGTGGCTATTTGGTTTGCCTATGTGGAATTTTATTCCTCAGTTTATAGGTTTTATTGTTTTCATGATATGTATTCTTGCTGAAGTTGAAAGGGTTCCTTTTGACTTGCCAGAAGCAGAGGCTGAGCTTGTAGAGGGTTGGACTACAGAATATAGTGGTATTCGTTATATGTTATTTTTAGCTGCAGAATACATTAGAGGTTTTGCAGGAGCTGCAGTAGCTACAATACTGTTTTTGGGTGGTTGGGCAGGCCCATGGCCAGTTCCTCCTGAAATTTGGTTCTTACTTAAAGTATATTTAATAATAATTTTCTGGATATTTATCCGTTGGTCTGTTCCACGAATCCGTACAGATCAAATTCTCGAACTTGGCTGGAAAAAGCTATTGCCGCTTTCACTAATTAACATATTAATTGTAATTTTTATGGTAGAAATATACCCCTACTTTGCAGATATTGTTAGTTTGCCGGAGGTTTTCTAATGGCTTCAGATAGGAAAAATTTAGGTTTAATGGATATATTTGTTAACCCCATGAAGGTAACTATCAAACAGTTTTTCAAGTCGACATTTGGAAAACCAACTACAGTTATGTATCCTCTTGAAAAGAGAGATCCTCCACCAACATATAGAGGAATGAATGCAGTTATTTGGGATCTTTGTATTGGATGTGGAATATGTGGCGAAGTTTGTCCAAATAAGTGTTTGAAAATGAAACCAGTCGATCTTTCTGACGAAGAGAAGGATAAATCTTGGTATGGTTCTCACGTGGCAAAGAAGAAGAGCAAAGCTGAAAGACCTGCAATTAATTTTGGACACTGTATGTTTTGTGGTTTCTGTGAAGATTACTGCCCAACGGGAGCTATGACAATGACTGACTTTTATGAGTTAGCAGACACTACACGAGAGGCATTAATTTATCCAGCACGTTCAATGAAAGTTGATTTAGAAGAATCTCCAACATTGCCTTTAACAAATTTCATGATGGAATCTCCTGCGCTTAATTCTGAAACTTGTATTGGCTGCAGTAAATGTGTTGATAATTGTCCAACAAATTGCATAATAATGGATGAAGGGGCAGTCAACAAAGAATTGAAGAGTGGTAAAGTTAGAAATATTGAGAATCCTTTTTTCGATTACACCATTTGCATAGGTTGTTCTACCTGTGTGAAAGTTTGTCCGGCTTCTTGCTTGCACATGGAGCCTATTGCGAATTCAAGTTCTAGTGGGCTTACTATCCCAGTTCCTGAATCGGAGGCATAATTTATGGAAATGATAGTAGTTTTATTCTGGATTATAGCTTCTTTAATTTTATCCTCAGCTTGGGCTGTTGTCAATGGTAACGATATTGTGCATTCTGTCGTCTGGTTATCTGCAGTTTTCTTATTGACTGCATGTCTTTTCATTTTGGCAGATGCTGAGTTCTTAGCTGTAATACAAGTCTTAGTTTATGTGGGTGCAATTTCAGTTGTTATAATATTTGGAATTATGTTGACGAAAAGAACTCTGAAAGGAGGCGAGAGTGCCTAGTCGGACAACTATTTGGTTTAGAGATGCATCAGTTATTATTTTTGCATTATATGTTGTAGTGTCTATTGCGATGGTTCCTTGGTCGAACCTGAAGGTAGAGGATCCAGCTCCTAATACTTGCCCTAATGGCTGTCCACCTTCAATAAATTTCCCTGAGGATAAATATCATCATTATGATGATTCTTTAATATTTGATTGGAATCCCGTTTCAGTTACTTACCACATTGAAATTAGAGATGTCGAAACAGCAGAGTTAGTTTATGAGGTGAATTTAACAAATTTCAATTCTACCACAAGTCCTCGTTTGCAAGTAGGCAATTACAGTTCAAAGATTTTTTACACTGGAATTGTTGGTACAAATTTATTAGATGAAGTAACGACGGAAGAGGGTGAATCTGAATTGATAATAGATTCAGACGTCCATCAGCTTAATAGTTCATCAAAAATCACATTAGATTGGGATAAAGTTAAGGTATATTATACGCTTCAGATACGTGAATATCCTTCAACTGAAGGTGATACAGACATTTCCATAATTCATGAAGCGACTAATTTGACAGATACTCTCTATGAATATTCAAATTTTATAGAAGGAAATGAGTATACGTGGTCTGTTTTTGCACACGATGAGCTGGGTTTCAATTCTGAAGCTTCATCACAAAATGATTTGAGAATTGGTACTACTAAATTCTTAGCTTTTATGTTATTTAATGATTGGCAGGTTCCCTTTTTACTTCTTGGTGTAATGATGGTAATTGCACTTCAAGCTGGTGTTTTCTTAGCTCGGGAGGAGAAAGATGATTGACCCTATTCACTTTATCTTGTTTTCATCTCTTCTTTTACTAATAGGAGCATATGGAGTTATTAGAAACAAGAATTCCATAGTTGTTTTAATGTCTGTTGAGATTATGCTAACAGCAGCAAATGTTAATTTTGTAGCATTTTCAACATATTATCACGATCTTACAGGTCAAGTTGTTGCTCTTTTCATAACAACTATTGCAGCAGCTGAGGTGGCAATTGGTTTAGCTATACTTTTGAGCCTCTTCAAGCAGAGAGATACAATTGAGCTCGATTTACTCAATAGGCTTAGGTGGTAGTTTGGGAGAAACAAAAGGGATTCCTAAAATATTGATTAATAAGATAGGATTATTCCTTGTTTTTGCAATTTCTTTTTTGGCATATCTGTTGATGTCATCATCAGAATCCCCAATCCATTATTCTTGGATGATTCCAGTATTTCCCCTTTTCTCTTTTGCCTTAATATTACTGTTCGGTTTGCAAGATTCTGAAAAGGGTGGTTCTATTGCTCTGTGCGGAGTTAGCTTTTCTTCTGTTTTTTCTTTAGCCATTGCTTATGATTTGTTTGTTAATGGTACGGCTAGCGGTTCTTATGTTGAATCAACAAGAGTATGGTTTAGCGGATCAACTTATTCATTTGAGTTTGGCACATATATTGACTCACTTGCAGGTTTATTGTTGTTAGTAGTAGGTGTAGTATCGTATCTTGTTGTTTTGTTTTCAATTAGTTATATGGATGACCAGGGAGACAGGCGTGTGAGGTATTTTGCGGAAATTTCCTTGTTTATAGCTGCTATGTATGGCTTGGTTGTTGCTAATTCATTCTTGTTGATGTTTATATTCTGGGAATTAATGGGAGTTTGTTCTTATTTATTAATAGGTTTCTGGTACGAAAAACCTTCAGCAGCATCTGCTGCAAAGAAGGCTTTTTTAGTTACAAGAGTTGGTGATGTATTTTTACTTCTCGGTTTAGTAATACTATACAATACATTTGGTACTCTTAGATACTCCGAATTATTTGCTGACCCTGAATTACTGATGAATAATCTTGATGAAATTAAATGGGCAACTCTTTGCTTATTCGGAGGCTCAGTAGGAAAGTCTGCGCAGTTTCCACTACACGTATGGCTTCCAGATGCAATGGAAGGTCCTACCACAGTTTCAGCTTTAATTCACGCAGCTACGATGGTTAAGGCTGGCGTGTTCTTGGTTGCACGGGCATTTCCACTAATTGTTCATAGTCCAGATACTGCTTTGTACATTGCAGTTACAGGTGGGTTAACAGCTTTGATAGCAGCTAGTATGGCAATGGTTATGAATGATATCAAAAGAGTTCTTGCCTATTCAACAATATCTCAGTTAGGATATATGTTTCTTGCATTAGGGACTGGAGCTTGGGCCTTCTGGCATTCTGCAGATTTAGGCATGGATCCTGGTAGCTCTCAAGGATACATGGCAGGTTTGTTTCATCTAATGAATCATGCATTTTTCAAGGCTTTATTGTTTTTAGGATCTGGTGCAGTAATACATGCAGTTCACACGCAGGACATGAGAGAGATGGGTGGTTTGAGGAAAGAAATGCCTATCACTTCAGTAACAATGGGTCTTGGTGTATTGTCTATTGCAGGAGTTCCTTTTTTCTCAGGTTTCTGGTCAAAAGATGAAATATTGGAAGCAGTTCATCATAATGCAGAGTATGAAGGAATTTTTGGAGCTTTATGGTTCATGGCATTAATTACTGCAGGAATGACTGCTTTTTACATGACACGTATGTGGATGATGACTTTTAGTGGTCCCTCAAGTAGGAATGTTTCTACAGTTATTTCATCTGCAGATCATTCTAAGACAGGTAACTGGGTCGTTGAAACTAAAAAAGTAAGTTCAAATGCACACGAGGCACCGCTTGTAATGACCTTACCTTTGATGATTCTTTCATTACTTGCGGTTTTCTCAGGTTTAACTTTAGTTTTGGGTGGTGGTTTTAGTTCACATGTATATTATGGCGAACCTCATGAGTCTCATGGAATGATTCAGTGGGAGATTATTGATCACATATTATCTTCCTCTTTAACTTATTTGTCTGTAAGTATTGGTTTGACTGGTATTTTCTTTGGAATCATATTTTACAAAAGAGGTCCAAATGGAAATGCAGCCTTTTCAACAGCTTTTGTAAACGACATCTGGATATTGAAAGTATCTCATACAGCACTATCCAACAGACTTTACATGTCCGATTTGTTTAACTGGTTTGGTATGCGAACATGGGATACAGTTGCAAAAATGTCAGATTGGTTTGATCGTAATGTAATTGACGGCCTAGTAAACCAAGTAGCTTCTTTGTCTATGTTTTTCAGCAATTACGCAAGAAATTTAACAACTGGCTTCACTGGTCATTATGCATCCTTGACAATTGGTGGTTTAGGTGCTATTGTTTTTCTTACTAGAATTGTCATGCCGTTCATGGGGTGGTCAATTTGAATAGTTTAAGATTAGTTTTTTCCTTTATTATTCTATTATTTTTATCAGGAGTTTCATCTGCTGAAGAACATACCATTTATGTTGGAACTGAAGATAATCCTTACGTATTCAGTGATGCTAGTCTTGTTATTTCTCCAGGAGATAATGTAACATTTATCTGGACACCAGGTCAACCTCATAATGTTGCGCAAGTTGAATCTTCTACTTCCAATTTATTTGTTGCCAATGGAGACATTGTATTCTTTTATTCAGGAGATCCCGTAGATGGGGCTACCTGGGTATTGAATTCTTCGTATACTCAAGATGAAGGTACTTTGTATTACATATGTGAGCCTCACGTAGGTCTGCAAATGAGAGGGCAGATTGTGATTGAAAGTAGGCCAGATATGACTATGGATTTTGGTAGTTTCCCCTGGCTGTCTTACCTTCTTGTATTTCCTGTAATTGGAGCTATCTGGTGTTTCGCGTTTCGAAATAATCCTGAAGCTCATAAGTATATTGCGTTAGCTACAACACTCTTTACTCTTATTATTTCATGCATTGTATTTGTTAGAGCCGGAAGCGGAAGTGGTTTTAGATTGATGGAAGAGTATGAATGGGCCCCAAATTTAGGAGTTTCACTTTTATTGGGCGTTGATGGAATTAGTAGTCCGCTTGTTTTATTGACGGGGATTATAGGTCCATTAACGGTAATGTTTTCTTGGCATGAAAAAGAGAAACCAGCATTGTTTTTCTCTTTGCTAATGATCATGCAAACTGCACTTTACGGTGTTTTTATTACATTAGATTATTTTGTATTTTATATATTTTGGGAAGTAGTTCTTATTCCAATGTTTTTCCTAATAGCTATATGGGGTGGAGAAAATAGAAGATATGCATCAATTAAATTTTTCATATATACTTTTACGGCATCTGTGATAATGTTAGTTGGATTTATGGCACTCTATTTCGAAGCTGGTGTAAATTCATTCTCAATGATTGATATTGCCAACAATAGTTCAGGTTTTTCACGTGAGTTTCAGATTTGGGTCTTTGCAGCTTTATTCATTGGTTTTGCAGTTAAGATTCCTTCAGTACCTTGGCATACTTGGCTTCCGGATGCTCATGTTCAGGCACCTACAGCAGGTTCCATACTTCTTGCAGGAGTTATGTTGAAGATGGGCTTATACGGGCTAATGAGGGCTGCTTTACCTCCATTGCCTATAGGTGCTGAAGTATTTGTTCCTTTGATGGTTGCCTTGGCAATTATCTCGATAATATATGGTGCAGTACTAAGTTTAGGGCAAACCGATCTTAAGAAATTAGTTGCTTATTCTAGTGTTTCCCATATGGGCGTTGCGCTTTTGGGTGTAGCTACAATGACTGAACTTGGCTTTGCAGGTGCAGTTTTCATGATGTTTGCACACGGTATTCTCAGTCCCGCTATGTTCATGGTGGCTGGAGTTTTATTGCATCAACTTGGTACTAGAGAAATTCCTAAACTTGGAGGTATTGCTCAAAGCCAACCTAAAACCACAGGTCTGTTTGTAGTTATTTTTATGGGTAGTTTAGGAGTTCCAGGAATGGCCGTTTTTGTCTCAGAGTTATCAGTATTCATTGCCTTCTTTGAATCACATGGTTATTGGTTGTTACTACCTATATTTGGAATGGTGCTTACAGCCGGCTACCATCTTTGGGCTTTACAAAGAGCTATTTTCGGTGAGTTAAATGAGAATGTGGATGTTGAGAAAGTACATGAAGCACCTTGGTACGAAATGTATCCAATGTTTATATTAATTTTTATTGCAGCTTTCTTTGGAATCTTTCCACATTATTTGATGGATCCTATTTCGGTATCATCATATGATATTTTAGATTTTATGGGGGTAGTATAGTGGATTCAACAGTTTTGTTTTTGCCTGAGTTAATATTGATAGCTAGTATTTTGGCTATACCTGCAATATATATTGCTACAAATAATACAAAATCTTACTCGATATGTTCTAATATTTCGCTATTTGTAAGTTTATTAGTGGTTATTTTATTCTGGTATTCTCCAGAAGACGTTTCATTTGACAAATCCTCATCTTCATATGTGATTTATGATCATTTTGTTATTAATGATTTCTCACAACTCTTTAAAGTTATATTTTTGATGTCAGCCTTGGCAGTATCAGTGATTAGTTCTTCTTATTTCAAAGAGGATGAGCCTCACCAAGCGGAGTATTATGTTCTGTTACTATCGAGTTCACTTGGTATGCTTATAACTGCTTCCTCTAATGACTTCCTTACAATCTTTGTTGGTATCGAGATTTCAGCTTTCAGTAGTTATGGTTTAGTTGCATTTCGAAAAACAGATGATAAATCAGCTGAGGCTGGAGCCAAATATTTATTGATTGGAGCCTTTTCTTCAGCTTTAACATTATATGGAATCTCACTTTTGTATGCTTTAACAGGGTCCATTACTTTTGATGGCGTAAATGCTTTCCTAACTGGTATCGATAATGGAGTAATCGAAGGAGATTTTAATGAGTTAGTATTTATTTCAAGTTTGTTTATTATTGCAGGTTTGGGTTTCAAGATTGCTGTTGTCCCATTCCACGCTTGGGCTCCAGATGTTTACGAAGGTGCCCCTACTCCCGTTACTACATTATTAGCTGCAGCGAGTAAAGCAATGGGTTTTGTTGCATTGTTTAAAGTATTCATTTTTACGTTGGAGCCATTTTCTGATGAATGGAGGTTAGTTCTTGGAATTATAGCACTTGTTTCCATGACGATTGGTAACTTGGCAGCTTTATCTCAAAAGGATATAGGCCGAATGCTTGCTTACTCCTCTATTGCACAAGCTGGTTACATTCTGATAGCCTTCCCTGCTTTGACACAAGATGCCGTTTCTGGCGCTATAGCTCACACGTTAGTTCATGCATTTATGAAAGGAGGAGCTTTCATAGTGGTTGCAGGTGTTGGAGCTGCAGGTCTGGGTTATGATATAGAATCGTTTAAAGGTCTTGCAAAGAGATCACAACTTCTTGCACTTTCGATGACTATATGTTTACTTTCCCTTGTTGGACTTCCACCTCTTGCAGGATTCATTAGTAAATTTCTTTTGTTCTATGGTGTATTACAGGTTGGTGTGGCTGGCGAGACATGGATTATAGCTTTAGTTGTGGCTGGAGTCTTAAATTCAGCTCTTTCACTATACTATTATTTGAATGTCATTCGTTTTATGTACCTTTATGATCCCGAAGAATCTAGTGATGTTGTCTTTTCGACCTCTATTAGGTATACATCTGTATTAGTCATTCTGTTTATTGTTATAATCATTCCATTATTCTATCAAGATTTATATTCCCTCTGTGAAGCTGCAGCTAGAGATTTATTTGCATGATAGACAAAGATAGCGTAGAATATAAACAGTTTGAAGGGCTTTGGGAGGGTAAGACTCCAAAAGGCATTAATATCAGTAAAAAAAATTCTTTTAGGTCTCGCATGAAGAATTCGTGTCAACAGGAAGGTCTTGAGTATTCAAAGATTAATTCATTTTTAGTTCATTCAGGTTTATCTAAAAAACTAGACGAAGATTCAATAATTAAAAATGATATTAAAGTTACAACGCCACCTAGAAGACATTTACGTAATTTTTAAATCTTATCCTTACTAATTAATTGGTTAGAAAATGATAATGGGACTTCTTCCAAAAGTGTTTTGTAATTAGATTCAGGTACTTCAGTCAATGATTTTCTTGCTACTTGCATCCAGGGAGTCACTAATTCTTCATAAACTTTTTGAGCATCTGCTAGATCAACTTTGCTAATTAACTTACTTGGATTTCCTTCCTTCAAAAAAGTATTAACAGCATTCTGATACTTTTGATATTTTGCCAATCTAGTTATTGGGAGCGTTGGTATTCCTATAGCTAAATCTCCAACAGGTGTTTTAGTAGCTATTGAATTATATAAGTCCAAGTAATCATCAGTAATCTGATAAATAATTCCAACAGTTTCACCATATTTATACAAAGGAATGTCAAGATGTGTTTCCGAAGATACTAATGCCCCTAATTCTGCAGCAGTTCCGTACAATGCTCCAGTTTTCTTTTTAATTCTATGCAGGTATACTGATTCACTGTAGTTTTGCTTATCTGTGAAGTCAGCTATCGCGCCTTCAGACAGATTCCTTATACATTTTGCTAGTGATTTGCCAGTAGCCATTGATACTGCACCGTGAAGTGATCCTGTAGCCACCATTAAGTCTGCAATTAAAATTGCTGAACGTGGTCCAAGCTCCTCCCAGAGTGCAGGGGCTGCTCTTCTGAATGAGTCTCCATCGATCCAATCATCGTGTATCAAGGCACCTCCGTGGACTAACTCCAACGCCATCCCGCATTCAAAGGCCAGATGCGCATCACCTTCTAATGCATCAGAAACCAAACGACACAATACAGGCCTTAGCATCTTACCACCAAGTACTCCCTTTTCAATTAGTGGAGCCATTTCTTTAGATTCTTTAGCAATTTCAACTCTCAGAAAATCTTCAAACTCAGCTCTTACAACTTCGTAGTAGCTATTCAACTCTTCATTAAATATTAATTTTGTTTTTAGACCCATAATTTCACCAATATTGTATACCTAATATCATAAGAATTCCACAAAAGGAATGTATGCCAATAGTTCCCCAATTCGATAGAGACAATTCTCTGCGATCATAGTTGTTCATAACATAATATGATAGGTATAATGCAAATGGAGCTGCTAGTAGCCCCAGTAAGGCTCCTTTGGTAACTATATTGTAAATGTATAATGAATACAGTGATGTAAAAGCTGAAATCATAAGAATTAGATATCCCCAACTAGCTTTTTCAAGTCCAAGGACAACAACTAAATGATTTTTACCTGCAAGTTTGTCAGAGGCCCGATCTGGAAATTGATTGATCCAAAGTATTGCAGTTGTCAATAATCCTAAAGGTATACCAAAGAGAAAAGCATCCCAATTATGCATTCCACTCATTGCAAAAATGGTTCCCATTGTCATTAAAGGGCCGTAGTTTAATCCTATGAGTAATTCTCCTATCCCTTTTCTAGAAACTAATCTTAGAGGAGTTCCAGTATAAAAATAGGCTGAAAATGCACCAGCTAATCCGTAGTAAAATAATCCCAATTTGTTTTCGCCTAATGAGGCCATAATGGTCAGGCCTAGTGAACCTGCTAAAACTAAGAAAACAGTTGCTAGTTGGAATAATTTCTTTTCGGTTATTAAACCAAGTTCAATTGCTCTACTACCTCCAGAGAGTTGCAAAAAATAATCATTATTCAATTGGTCAGTTCCACTGGTCCAATCAAAGTAATCGTTGTAAGTGTTTGCAGCAAGGTGAAGAAATGATCCACCTAAAAATACTAAAACAAATAAGGTCCAATTCATATCGAATAAATTTGCATTAAGTCCCCATATAACTGCAGCGATAATTGGAATCCACGTTGCGGATAAAAATGGTAACCTGGTAATTGCAACAATAGAGATAAATTTTGTCAGTAATGAGGTTGCAGGCATAGTTTCTTCAGGTGCAACATCTTTTAACTCTCTAGTTCTTCCACAATATCCGACGTGCTTGCCTTTTATGACTGTAGCAGTTATCTTAAACGAAGCTGCAAACTGTTCACCGTTTTTTCTGACAAATGTAGTCTCGGTTGAGTATCCTTCATCATTCTTTTTCGCCTTATCTAGCCAATTTGCGACATGGCCAAGAACAACCATTCCTGGTGAAAAGAGAGAAACTCTTTTTTTACCAATGACTTCTTCAGCAGAGTATCCAAAAAGTTTTTCAGCGTTTGGATTAAATGTTTCGATTCTTCCCTCTAAGTCGCAGGTTATTACGCTTACAATCTCTCTTGTTTCAGACATGATATTACCGATACTTTCTCTCTGATATACTACTATATAAAAGAGGTACTATAGTGCCAAACTATTTTTTAGTAATAGGCACAAGATAATCGTTCTCACCTTCCTCTAAAGATTTGATTGCAGCATCAGCTCCAGTAATTGTTGTTATGAAAGGAATCCCAAGTTCAACAGCTAGTCTTCGCATTTGGGCTCCATCAGTTGCAGCTTGCCTTCCTGTAGGCAAATTAATGATTAGATTTACATTACCTTCACGCATTATTGAAAGTATATCGGGACTCTTATTATCCGAAATTCTCCAGATAACCTTCGAGGTAATATTCGATGAACGGAGGTGTGATGCGGTACCTTTTGTTGCTATCAAATCAAAGCCTAGTTTTTTCAATCTTTTCGCTAATTCTATAAATTCAACTTTTAACTTATTTGAGATTGATAGGAATACGGTTCCATTTGTGGGGATACTTTTGTTGCCTCCCTTCATAGCTTTAAGATATGCAGTCCCAAAATTTGGTCCATGACCCATTGCCTCACCGGTAGACTTCATTTCAGGGCCAAGTACTGTATCTAGTCCTGTAATCTTCAGCCAAGAGAAAGTCGGCACTTTTACAGAAGCTCCTTCCATTGGCAGTATTTCGGGTAATTTTTTAATTTTTTCACCGAGCATCAAATTAACTGCAATTCTAGCAAGTGGATATCCTGTAGATTTACTGACAAATGGCAATGTTCTACTTGCCCTCGGATTAGCCTCCAAAAGGTATATTTTACCATCTTTTATAGCAAGTTGAAGATTAGCGGCGCCTATAATATTCAAAGACTTAGCCACATTTGTTGACACTGCAATAATTTTCTTTTCTGTTTCTTTGTCAAGAGATTGTGGTGGCATTACACAAGCACTATCTCCCGAGTGAACGCCAGCCATTTCAATTTGCTCCATAATTGCGCCAATAACAACCTTTTTTCCATCGGAAATCAGATCAACATCAAGTTCTACAGCTCCTTCAAGAAATTTATCAACGAGTACAGGTTTTTCTGGTGTGGCATGAGATTCTAATTTTAAATATTTATTTAGCTGTGAACGGTTATGTACTATTTCCATTCCTCTACCTCCAAGTACAAATGAAGGCCTAACAAGTACAGGATATCCTATTTTTTCAGCATATTCTATGACTTCTTCTGAGTTCTTAGCTGCAGCCCATTCTGGCATATCTATGCCATTTTTCTCCATGATATGGCCACACTTTTCACGATCCTCAGCCATTTCCATGTCGCTGACTTTAGTCCCTAATATTTTGGTTGGAAGTTTTTCTTGCTTAATGTATTCTTCAATGTGTGCCGCTAGGTTAACGGCAGTTTGCCCTCCAAGTTGCAAGACAATTCCATATGGTTTTTCTAAATCTAATATTTCGAAGATTGATTCTCGATCCAATGGCTCAAAATAAAGTCTGTCCGAAGCGTCAAAATCAGTTGAAACGGTTTCAGGATTATTATTGACGACTACAGCCTCATACCCTGCGTCTCTTGCCGCTTGGACTCCGTGTACAGTAGAGTAATCAAATTCAATACCTTGCCCAATTCTTATAGGTCCAGAACCTAAAATCACAATGCTCTTCCCTGTCTTAAATGGTTCTTTCTTGTCTGCATATGTTGAATAAAAGTAAGGAGTTTTTGCTTCAAATTCACCTGCGCAAGTATCTACCATTAGGAAACTACATACCATTCCAAGCTTCTTCCTTTGATTCCTAATATCTTTCTGATTTAAACCAGTTAAGTGAGATATATGTTTGTCACCAAAACCATTCGTTTTCAGCTTTGTTAGAAGTTTATCAGGTATCTCCTCTTTGCAAGTTTCAGCTTCAATTTCTAACCTGACAAGTTTAGCAATTCTCTCTATAAAGAATGCATGGAAATCAGTAATTTCACATACTTCTTCAATACTTTTTTGGTTTGCTTGCTTATTTTTTAGATATGTCCAGATAACATGTAGCCTTCTGTCATTTGGGACTCTTAGGCTTTCTTTTAATCTTTTTTCATTCCAGTCAAGACATTCAGGATATCCATCTCCCTGACCTATTGATCTCCAAGCTTTCATCAGAGATTCTTCAAATGTCCTTCCAATGGACATTGTTTCACCAGTAGATTTCATTTGCGTCCCCAATTCCCGATCCGCCAATTTGAATTTATCAAATGGCCATCTTGGTATTTTCGTTATTACATAATCTATAGATGGTTCAAATGCAGCACTTGTATTTCCCGTCACACGATTTGGCAATTCATGTATTCTATGTCCTAAACATAACATAGAAGCTATTCTTGCAATTGGTACTCCTGTTGCTTTTGAAGCTAGTGCAGAAGATCTGGAAACTCTAGGATTGACTTCGATTAGGATATAATTCTGAGTTTTTGAGTGGTAAGCAAATTGTACATTACAGCCTCCAACAATTCCTAAACTTTTTACGACTTTTAATGCAGATGTTCTGAGCTTCTGATATGCCTGTTCAGGTAAGGTCAATGAAGGAGCCACAACAACAGATTCTCCAGTATGTACTCCCATTGGATCAAGATTTTCCATTGAACAAACAATGATTGCATTGTCATCTCTATCTCTTAAAACTTCAAATTCAAATTCAAGCCATCCTAGAATAGATTCTTCAATGAGCAATTGTTTAACTGGGGAAAGTGCAAGTCCTCTACCTGCAATTATTTCTAATTCTTGTTTACTATATGCAATACCACCTCCAGTTCCTCCCAGCGTAAATGCAGGTCTTACAACAACGGGATAATTTAATTTTTCAGCCAATTTTAGAGATTCTTCAATTGTCTGAGCGATTCCACTTTTAGCTACAGGTTCTCCGATTTCTTCCATCCTCTTCCGAAATAGGTCTCGATCCTCAGCCATTTGAATAGATTCTAGAGAGGTTCCTAGGATATCAACGTTATATTTTTCCAAAACACCCTTTTCATGAAGGCCAACCGTAAGGTTCAATCCAGTTTGACCACCCATTCCTGGAATAATGGCATCAGGCTTTTCCTTTGCAATTATCTTTTCTACAGAATCTACAGTTAATGGTTCAATGTAAACTACATCTGCAGTATCTGGATCGGTTTGTATTGTAGCTGGGTTTGAATTTACAAGGACAACCTCATGGCCAGCTTCTCTCAATGCGGAGCAACATTGTGAACCTGAGTAATCAAATTCGGCAGCTTGACCTATAATTATGGGGCCAGCACCCGGAACCAGTATTTTCATTTTATTCATCAATCATTTCTCCTACTTTTTCAAACAAAACATTTGCATCCATTGGACCTGGTGCAGCTTCAGGATGGAACTGTACTGACCAACAATTTTTCGCACTTATTCCTTCACAGGTTCCATCGTTAAGATTAATAAAAGTTTCACGTACATCTTCTGGTAATTTATGAAGTGCAAATCCATGATTTTGTGAGGTAATGTATACGTTTTCAGTCCTTACATGTTTGACTGGCTGGTTTCCTCCCCTGTGCCCATATTTTAGTTTGTAAGTTTCACCGCCAAGTGCAAGGCCTAAAATCTGATGTCCTAAGCAAATACCAATTATTGGGTATTTTTTTGTAAGTTCACTAATATTGTCTACAACTGGTTTCATTTCTGGATGATCAGGATCGCCAGGTCCATTACTCATAAAAATTAAATCCGGTTTCGTTTTTCTAATTTCTTCAATAGTATAATTCCAAGGCACTACTGTAACTCTGTTTTTCTTCGCTAAGTTGGTTACAATCGACTTTTTTACTCCCCAATCAAATAAAGTTACTTTTGGTCCTCTTGTACCTTCCTTGTATACTTCTTTAGTTGAAACTTCAGCTACCAAGTTGGAATTTGAAGGCCATTCCATTTCTTTAGCTCTAATAACTCCCTCTTCAGGAGTTATCTTTCCATCAGTACAGATTATTGCCCTTAAGGTTCCAGATTCTCTTGTAATTATAGTTAATTCTCTAGTATCAATACCTTCGAGTCCGGGAATTTTCTCCCGTTTTAGCCATTGATCAAAATTCTCCTCACCTTGGTGTGGTGAGCGACACCATTCTTTCACAATGCAAGCTTTGGTTTGAATCTTTTCAGATTCATAGCTTTCTTTATTGCAGCCATAGTTTCCAATTTGTGGAAACGTAAACATTAGAATTTGACCCGCGTAACTGGGGTCCGTAAGAGCTTCCTGATAGCCCGTCATTGACGTATTGAAAACGAGCTCTCCTTCAACTGTATCTTGATAACCAAACGAGTCACCAAAAAAAACAGAACCGTTCTCTAGTGCAATCCATCCCTGCATCTAGGTCGAACTAGTTCGAGAGGGGCTTAAAACAGGAACGGTTACAAGCTCTCGAGGAAATCCTGTTCTGTGAAGTGTAATTTAGAAGGAACAACAATGCTGTGTGGCTCTTTTCCGATGTCTTTATTTGACAAATATTTCAACTTTCCATACCATAATTTTTGGTCCTCTCTGCCAACTCTAGCAGCTGCGGCAACCATCGTATCTTTTGGTATTCCAGCTTCTATCATCTGTTCTGCAGCCTGAGAAGCCGTCATGTATCTTGGATCTTCATCTGGATTGTCAGCTTTGATATCAAGTAGAACTAATGAATGATTTCCGTTTTCCATATTGGATTTTATCTTATCTATTGGGCTGAGCGGTTTATAATTGCCTTCAGGTAGAACAAGTGTAGCCACAGGTCCAAAATTATAATGTTGAAGACCTAAAACTCCAGCTACAGCAGTAAGAACAGATGCATTATGTATTATTTGACATTCAACACCATTTTTTTTACAGTCAAGAAGTAAACTTACGTGAGTTGTTGCAGATAACGCATCACCCACAATTAGCAGGGAAACATTAGTTTCTTTAGCTAAATCTACCATTTCTTTTGGCTCTTCTACTTGGTTCCGAGAAAGGTGAATAGGCTTTCTCTGTGATTTCATTTCAATCCACTCCAATGTTTCAGAATGAATTGGAGAAGTATATGTTTCATAGAATATATGTTCAGACATACTCAATGCGATTACTCCATCCATGGTTATTGAATTTGGCCCTCCAAGTCCCAAGCCAATTATAGTTAACATGATAGTCTTATTTGCGCCTCTCTTAATTAGTTACTATGGCGTTATACCAAAAAACTTTGGAAATTAGTACCGCGCCTAAGTCTTTTCTAGATATTACAAAGAATGTCCAAGCTCTTGTTTCAGAATCAGGCCTAGATAATGGAATTTGCAGTCTATTTATCAAACACACGAGTGCTAGTCTAGTGATTCAAGAAAACTATGATCCTTCTGTAAGGCAAGATTTTGAAACTTTTTTTTCTAAACTAGTTCCTGAAGATTTCGCTTATGTTCATAATATGGAAGGTAAGGATGATATGCCAGCACATATTCGTTCGGCATTAACGAGTACTTCTGAGAGTATTCCGGTTGTTAATGGTAAACTTTCATTAGGTACTTGGCAAGGGATTTACATCTGGGAACATAGAGACCAAAGACATATTAGGAAGGTAACCTTTAGTTTAGTTGGTGAGTGACCAAACAAATAATGGAATTCAGTCAATACAAATCTAATGCAATGAAGAAACTAGAGTATGCCCTATCTGAAGGTTTAGTGGATGAAGGAGTTATTTCGGTTATTAATTCTTTTAATTCGCATCCCGATATTTTTACAACTTCAAGTTGTGCAGGAAGAATACAACTAATTATTCTTCCAGATATAGGCCGGAAAGATTCCGTACAGCGGCGAAAGACTTGGCATCGGGAAGTAACTGCCGAGGAAGTTGATGAGGCCATTTCAGAATTTGATATTCCAGACAATTCAATAGTCATTTTACAGGCTCAATCACCTATTTTCCATATATCTTGCCGAACCATGGAATTGGCAATAAAATTAAGAGGAATTGTTCACGGCCAGGGGTGGAAATATTCTTCATTAATTACAGGGAACGATGAAAAATGGAATGTAGAAATTCTTTCTGCAAATCGTATCGACAACTTACTTTTCAGAAAAGGAGTAATCGCACCTCCAGACAATGATAGGTTAAATTTCATAATTGAGGAATCAAATAAGATTCTTGTTAAAGCTCAAGCAAGACTTGAAGCTTTAGAATATATACCGTCGGGTTTACAGTAAACATATGAAAGCACTATATTTTGAGGAGCATGGCGAAAGAGATGTATTACAATACGGAGATTTGCCTTACTTAAAAAATAAAGAAAATCATGTTTTAATTAAAGTTGAAGCTTGTGCCCTTAATCATTTGGATGTTTGGATTCGTAAAGGTTGGCCAGGATTAAATTTAGCAATGCCACACATTGGAGGTAGTGATGTTTCAGGTACCGTTGTAGAAGGCAGCGGTTCTTGGAAAGAAGGAGACAAGGTTGTGGTTGATCCAGGAATATCAACAAAAGAGGATTCTTGGACAGAGAAAGGTATGGATAGTATGAGCCCCGGGTATCGTATTCTTGGTGAGCATATTAGTGGAGGATGTGCTGAATATGTGTCAGTACCTGCAGAGAATGTCCACAAGCGTCCAGAAGGCATGACGGCTAGTCAAGCTGCTGCTCCACTTCTTGCAGGCTTAACTGCCTATAGAATGCTCGTAATCAGAGCAGGAATACAGAAAGGAGACCATGTACTAGTTATGGGTTCTGGAGGTGGAGTAAATTCACTATCTATTCAAATCGCTAAACATTTCGGAGCTGAAGTTCACGTTGTAGCAGGTGGAGCTGAAAAGAAGAGAAAAGCTGAGGAATTAGGGGCGTCTTTTGTTGTAGATTACAAAGCTAATGAAAATTGGCATAAAGAATTATTTCCTGTAATAGGAAGGAAAGGTTACGATATTGTAGTTGATAATGTTGGTAAGCCAACTTGGACACGTTCAATTCAATTGTCAGGTATCGGTGGAAGAATTGTAACAGTTGGAAATACTAAAGGACCAATTGCGGAGACAGATATTCGTCATGTATTCTCAAAACAATTATCTATCCTTGGTTCTACAATGGGTTCACACTCAGACTTTGCAGAACTGTTAAAACTATTGAATTCTGGAGCGATAAATTCAGTAGTTGATTGCGAAATTCCCCTATCTGAGGGTGCAAAAGGTCATCAAATATTAGAAGAAGGAACTATGTTTGGTAAAGTAGTTCTTATTCCATAGTGTCTTTAGAATATTGTTTCATAAAATCCCAAATGATATCCGTTGATGGTATTTCCGTAGGATTTCCTCCACCTCTTCCAGGATCAGATACAGGATCATCATTTATGTATGGATTATGCTGCGCGTAGAATAAGGTCATTAGTCGAACTTCGGCATCATTTTCGCAGTCAGAATATCCTCTAATATCGTAATCATTTTCTATTACAAAAAATTCAGGAAATAGGCCTTGGCAATTGTTCAAATCCGCCCATTCTTCTAAATTCTGAATTGCACCATCTTCCACACCTTCGCCATATAATTCAAAGTATATTCCTGTAAGTGCCGCAGTAGGATAGTGAATTATTTCATCCAGAAGTCCATGAACTTCCATAAAAGGTATTGGTGAATAATCGCCAGGTACTGTAGCAAATTGGTACATTGACATACAGGCTGCAGCAGTAAAAGTATTACTTGCTTGAACTGCTAACCTTTGTGCCATTCCACATCCATTTGACCATCCACTTGCATAAATTCGATTTGTATCTATAGGGTGTGTAATTTGGATTTCTTCAATCATTTCCAATATGAATCCAATGTCATCTTCTTCACCACAACAAAGACCATCGGTTTGATTCCAGAGATTATCATAACCTTGTGGATATGCAATTACAACACTATCCCTATCTGAAATTTCAGAAAATCTAGACGTATTATATTGTTGATAGGCATCATCACCGCTTCCATGCATATCGATAACAAGTGGTGAGTCATTATTGGAATTTACAGGAATGTATAGCAACCAGCATCTTTCATTATTTCCATGTTCTATGCAGTACTTGTTTAATCCTGCATTCCACAATTTAGCACTATCATCATCTCCACTAATAAAATCTAAACATCCACAATTAGCAGCCAAAATTATGAATGTAATAAATAAGGTAGGTTTGTTATTCACTATGCAATGCACTGAACTACTCTTAATAAATTTAGAGTCTAGGTTTTTTATTATTGTGTATCTGGTTAAATTTTTTGCAAATATGCAATTATATGACTTTTACTAGGTCCGTAAAATTTTACACGCTCAAATTTCTTTGCATTGAATCCATGCTCTTCCATCAATTCCGAAAAGGATGTAGGTATTGTTCCCCAATCACTTCTTCTCTTAAAACCAAGCCATGAGTTATTGTATGCTTCATGAAAAATAGCTATACCTTTATCGTTCAAATTGGAATGGGCATGCTCTAAAAAGTCTAAAGTATTACTGATGTATCCTAGATGGATAACGTCAGCTTTTTGGTTTATATTTCTACAATCATCGTTTAACACTTCTACGTTATTAATATTATTTAATTCTAAGTTTTGTTTTAAATATTTTACTGAGTCTGGATTTTTATCTATTGAAAAGACTTTTGTATCTGGATAGCTTTTTGCTAATTGAATAGTGAAATAGCCTATGCCTGCGAAATAATCGATGATTACTTTTGGGCTATTAAAATCGTAAAAATCACTAACATTTCCAGGACCATCTAGTATAGATCTCCACCCAGTATTTCCTGGAGACCACATAGTTTTAGACAGATCCATTCTGTATTTTACTCCGTATTCAGTTATTTCAGTTTCAGTATCTTCTCCAAATAGTATCTCAGTATTATCAGGTTTTCTCAATTCTCCATTAATTTTATTTTTTTGCAAAACAGTTTTTACTTTAAGATATTTGGCATATATTGGAGCGACCTCAAGTCTTTCCACTCTATTCAATTCAGAAAAATCTACAATTGCAATATCGCCTATTTTTTTCCATTTCTTAGGTATTTTTAGTCTTAAATTTTCTTTAACATTTAGTTTGATAGTCTCAAATGGGTTCATTTTTCAGCTAATTTTCTTAATGCAGTAATTTCAGGTTTCCACAATTCAGGCCCGCCTGGAGTTTCTAAATATCCTGCTAAATGCTCTAATCTTTCCTCTTGCATGAATCTTTGGAAAGCGTCTCTTCCAATTTTACCCATGCCAATGTTATCATGCCTATCTACTCGGGATCCAACATCGCTTTTTGAATCGTTAAGATGTAAGGCCACTAAGTACTCCATACCTACGGTATCGCTAAAATTATCCCAAATGTTATCGAAATCGTTTCTCCAATCATAACCTGAGGCCCAAGCATGTTGTGTATCTATACAGACTCCAACTCTTTTTTTATCATCAATATGGTCCATTATGTGCTGAATCTCTTCAAATTTGATACCCACATTTGTACCTTGGCCTGCTGCATTTTCAATAACTAATTTAGATTTGTATCCTTTAGTTTCTTCTAATGTTGTGTTCATGTGCGCAGCAATACGTTCAAGAGACTCGTATCGAATATTTTTGTCATCTCTCATTGCCTTTTTGGGATGTGTATGCGATCCGGGGTGAAAATTTAGATAAGCTACACCGAGTGCTTCACATCTATGATATTCTTCTAAAAATGCATTTTGAGCCCTCTTTCCTTTTGCTTCATCAGGTGATCCCATGTTTATCAAGTATGAATCATGTATCATTAAAGGCCCTAATTCAGTTTTGGATAATGGTTCTTTAAAGGCGTTAATTTCTTCATCGGTAAGTGGCTTGGCAATCCATTGGCGTTGATTTTTACTGAACATTTGAAATGTATCTGCCCCTATTTCTAAAGCTGCAGGAATTGCATTATGCAAGCCTCCAGCAACACTAACATGTGCACCTAATCTCATTACATGTGCATGAAGGCTACCTTAATAATAACTATTCGATAAGAGGTCGTGAAATTCTCCATTGTAGCTAATACCAAGCAAGAAAATATTAGAGAGATATTGAAGAAGGTCATTGGGTTTGTGGATGATTTTGAGCTAGATGTAGCTTCAGCTAAATTTCTAGGTTTAAGGGGAGTTGAAATAAAAGATTTGACCGGAGATGTAATTATTTCACTCGGAGGTGATGGGACGATATTACATATTTTGTCACAAATTAACAAACCTATTTTGGGAATTAATTTTGGAGGTGTAGGGTTTCTTAATGAACTGGAACCTGATGATGATATTCTTACAGCTATTGACAATATATCTTCACTGAGATATTTTGAGGAGAAACTTCATCGAATAGATACTTATCTAAATGATTTGAATGTCGGAACTGCAGTTAATGAGATAGTATTGCATACTTCAAGGGTCGCTAAAATTCAGGGGTTTGAGATATCTACTAATGGAAAATTAATTGATAGTTTTAGAGGCGATGGTGTGATTATTGCTACGCCAACAGGTTCGACAAGTTATTCAATGTCGGTCGGAGCTCCAATAATATATCCTACAATGAAGTCGAACATTATAGTCCCAATTGCAGCATATAAATTAGGTTCGAGGCCACTTATCTTGCCTGCAAATTACGACATTACTGCAAAAATAACGGGACATCCAGAAGCAGTTATGGTAATAGATGGTAAAGAAGAGATTATCATAAATGGTAAAGATAAAATCGAATTTAAAGCTTCTAAGAGTCCTGCATCCCTAATAAGATTTAACAAAAACTTTTTTGATAGATTGAGGAATAAGTTGAGGCTTTAATATGAAGAAGAGAAAAGCAAGACTCCGAGGAACTAAGACTGCAGGCAAGTTTGAACAGAAAAAACTACTAGAAAGAATGGAAGAAGTTCTTGAGAATCCGCGTCTTCTTCTTCCAAAGACAAACAAGAATGATATTGGGGGTAAAATATATGATAAAGTTCATGAAGACATGCTTATTGCAAAAGAGCAATACAAGAATCCTCCCTCTTTTATCTCAAGTATTTTTGGTAAGAAACCAAAAGATCCTCTTTCCAAGGCTTACGCCGCATCCTTGAGTATTTTAGATTCTGGCGCCCCAGTTATGGCTGTAGCTCGTTTCCCTCACGGTGAGGTTAATTACGTTATGCGAGGTTATGGTGTATCAAAAGAAAAGTTAATTGGTATACAAAATCATCATCATAGGCTTTGGTCCCGTTTCGCACATTTAGATTATGTTAAGAAATATAAACTTTTTATATATTCTTTAGAAAAAGGATTGGTCTGCACAGGTGATGTGCCTAAATATCCAAAAGAACTATGGGATGAAGTAACATCACGTTTGAAAATTGGCGACAAACAGCTAAATTCCAATTGTTTGAAGATAAAGTGTAAATCTCTAAAAAATGAAGCCAATATTTCCAACCGAAAGATGAGGAAGTCTAAAGAAAATAGCTACAGTCATTTTCTGAAAGATCAAATCTCTGTAGATCCAGATTCAGATTTTGAGATTGATTTACTTACTTTTTTGTCTCCATTAGTTAGCGAGATAGATTCAGAGATCATTAAAGAATATCAAAAGGGTATGATAACCGATTCTAAATTCCTTGAAAATGCAATAGCTTTCCAAAAAGATTCAATAATTAATGGGGAATCTATTCCAGGACAGCATTTTGTCGTTGCTAATGAAATACTGGATAAAGGGGCATTGGTTTCCAAACTTTGTGTAAGTAAAATTGATGAAGCTATTGTTGAAGATTTACTAGCTGAATTTCCAGATTCGTTAATATTAGAACAAGGAACTTTAGCTTATTTTACTGAAAAACTTTGGGAAGATTATGGCAGTGCTTTGGCTAATAAAATATCTAATAATTCAGCAAATAGTTACAATGGTAATAATTCATTAGAAATACTAAGGAAATTATATGATCAAATTATCAAGGAAAGTTTGACTAGCGATTATCCTCGTTTTTCCAGTTTAGGTGAAAGTTTAAAGATGTTAGATAAGGTAATCAAAATGGTTAAAATTGGTGAGAAGAATAAAGCTATAAAATACATTGATGATTTTAATTCTAACAATAACATTACAAAATCTGTAAGTTGGGCAGTGCTTAATTGTCTGAACTCTACATCAAGTCGAGCTTGGAAATATGGTAAGGAAGAAAAATCATTAGGGGAAACTCTAAGCAAACAAATGCAATTATTATTGGATAGCACTCCTGAAAATTATAAAGAACGTTTTGAATCTATTTCTGAGTCAATTGGCCTTGGAAATAAATTGGAAGTTATTTAAAGAGGCATAAAGTCCGAAATAATAGGGTCCGTGGTCTAGTTGGTTATGACGTCGCCTTGACATGGCGGAGATCCCCGGTTCGAATCCGGGCGGACCCACCACTT
>MIZB01000124.1_pt1 | contig 26756 bp, 11 predicted proteins | sample 888171 | NCBI WGS metagenome assembly MIZB01 (sample SAMN05440186, study PRJNA335308) | marine metagenome | isolation source: marine water
GTTGATTGTAATAGTTTCATAGTATGTGCTTGGAGAAACGACTATAACATCGTTGACACCTGCATTATCTATTGATGTCTGAATTAAATAAGTCCATTCTCCTGTATTATTATTCTTAACTCGTAATTCAGGCACGAATACTGTAATTGATGAGCCACTGTAAGGATCTAAATTGAATATCTGAACCCAATCTGAATACCTGACTGTCATTGGAGTAATGACCTTATCTGGTGTTGAACTTCCGTCATATATCTCAATTGGTGCAATAAAGTTTGGAATCAATCCATTTGAATCTGTAACGGGATCACTACCACTGAAATAATCTGAAGCATAAAGTGTATCAGATCCAAAAGTAGCCTTAACATCATTTCCAGACATGTTACCTTCTGAATTAATTGTTCTTAATCCAATGTAATCAAGAACAACAAACTCCCCATTACCTTGGACTTTGATAAAGGAAAACGAATTGTTGAAACCTCTATTGTTAACTTGTGAACCACTGCCACCAACATAAATATCATCATCATCAGATCCTGTAATTGAATTATCTGATAGATAATTGTTAGAACTAGATTTGTAAATCCGAATTCCATTGTCTGAAGCATCGGTTATTGTATTCCCTGTAATAATTTGGTTATTAGCATTTTGAAGAAGTATACCACTTTCTGCAAATGTGTTAAACAATATACTATTTTGACCTCCACCATCAATGGTCAAATAATCATCATTAGCATTGAAAGCATTATCTTGTACAATATTATTGTAAGAATTCTCTATGAAAACTGGACCATCATCGTTTGACTTGAAGGTATTATTATGTATTGAATTGTTTCCAGATTCATAAATATATATTGAGTAAAGAGAGTTATAATCTAAATCATTATTGAAAATGATGTTCTCTTCAGCAGAGCCTGTCAATCGGATACCGTATCCCGAGTTATTGTGAATATAATTATCTCTAATAGTTATTTCTTCAGTACCATGCAAAGAAATACCTGTATGAGCCCCATCAGTAATTTCATTGTTGTCAGCCCTACTATCTTCTGAAGTATAAGCAAAGTGTATTGAGTATTGATTATCTGAAAAAGTATTCTGAGTAACTACGTTATTATCTCCATTTATTATAACTCCAAAATTGCTATTCGTTATAACACTGGATGACAACTCATTAAAGTCACCAATTGAAGAATAAGATACATTGTTATAAGATAGTTTTAGATTCTTATATTCTCCATCTCCCTCTGAAACTAATAAACCAAACCCATCAGAACCACTAGAAATAATCGCTAAATTATCGATTACCACTTCATCAGCATCAACCGTAACAACAGTACCTGATAAACTACCATTGATTATTGTTTGAGAGGTTCCATTTCCTACAAGAGTTATCTCTTTAGTTATAATAATGTTTTCATAGTAAGTACCTTTCCAAATTGAAAGTGTATCGCCAGTATTAGCTGCATTAATTGCCCCACCAATCGAATAATACATTATTTCGGAATCTTGATTTTGAACTCTGAAATCAGCTACACTTATGGATACTGCATTATTTATGTTGTAAGCACTTGAAGAAATCCAATCCGAATAACGTGCAGTAATTGTAGTAGTAACTGCAGTTGGTGTTGAACTTCCATTGTATTGAGAAGTAGCCACTAGGAAGGTCGAAATTTGACCAGTGGTATTTGTCTTAGGATCGTCGCCGCTGAAATATGTTGATGAATAAACAACTAAATTATCTTGTTTGACTTCAACATCTACATTTGAAAAGGCATTACTTGCATTATCAGAGACGGTTAGGTCAAGATACACCTTAATCCACATATTGGAATCTGAAGCTACTGAAATTGAAGAAAATGTATTGTTATAGGATACTGTATCATAAGAATCACTTAATTTGATGTCATAATCGTCAGAATCATCAAAGCTATTCTCAAAAATAATGTTGTCATGAGCTGTATTGTAAATGTATATTGCAACATCAGAATCATCAAATGTATTATCTTTTATCAGATTATCATGGGATGCAGTACCGGCAAGTAAAACTCCATATTGGTTATCTTTTAGTGTATTATCTCTAAATGTATTCGCATTACTACTAGATTTCCAAGCTGTATAACAGTCGTTGAAAGTATTGCCTATAATTTGTGTATTACCATTTGAATCAGACTCTGATTGATAAATGCAATAATTTCCAGCATCAGTTCCGTTACGGAAAGAATTATCTCTAACTATAGAACCAGATGTACCCGTGAAGTAAACTCCATAATCATCCACATCAAATATACTGTTATTAAGAACAAGATTTGTTGAGTCTTCAACATAAAGACCATGTTCATTATTTACAAACTTTATATTATAAACTCTTAAATCATCAATACCATTTAGATAAATTCCATTTTCTGAAGATACTATTTGTATATCTGTAATGGTAACACTATCTTCACTAACTTCAATTGCATTACCACTATTTCCATTAATTATTGTAGAGGTTCCATTACCTTTCAATGCCAACTCTTCAGTAATATCAATATTTTCATAGTAAGTGCCATTCCAAGCCCTTACTGTATCTCCTTCTTCAGCTGCATCAATGGATGTCTGGATATGATAAGTTAAAGTTCCAGTCCTTATATTTTGAACACGGAGATCTGGAACAGTTATATCTACTGTAGAAGAAGGATCAGATGTGAAAGTTTCAACCCAGTCGTGATTTCTAGCTGTAACATAGGTTGGTATTGTTGTAGGGGTTGAACTACCATCATACTTCATTGAATTTATCAAGAAAGTTGCAATAGTTCCCGATGAATCTGTCTTAGGATCACTACCGCCAAAGTAATCAGTTGCATACTTCTGGACATCGTCTTCCATAACTTTGATGTCAATACCACTCATATTAGCTCCAGAAGCATCATTTACATCTAATACTAAATATTCTCTAATTGTAAGCGATGATCCAAAATTTACATATATTGTATCAAATTCGGTATTAACTGCATAATTATTATCTGAACCAGTATCTGAAAAAGAAATATCGTATTCATCATTGTCTGTTATAGTATTATTCCAAAGTTTCCAATGCGTTGAATTCTTTGTTATCTTAATACCATATTTCTCATTATCACTTATTTGGTTACCAATAACTGAAATATCACTTGGCCCCTGACCTCCGGACCAACTATGTATTCCATGTTTGTTATCTTTAATTGTATTATTTAATATTCTAATGTTTTGTGATAAATAACCTTCAATCCAAATTCCTGCTCCACTATCACTAGCATCATTTCCAGAGGAATCTGTAATTGTGTTAAAGGAAATTCTAATATTAGATGACTGGGAAATGTATACTCCTCTTCCACCACTATTTTCTATAGTATTATTGTATATGAATGAACCTGAACCACCCGTATTGAAATATAATCCATGATAACCATTATCAGATATTGTGGAATTCATTAAAGTAAATGTAGTTCCCTGCACAAGCAAACCATCTCTGTCCTGGTTTTTGATAATTGTATAAGATACTGTATTAGAAGAACCAGAGGTATACAAACCTTGATAACCATAATCGATAACTAAGTTTGAAAGTTTAATATCACTTCCACTTAAGTGAATTCCACTTTTAGTATTTGTACTATTTCCTCCACCTATTACAGTAAAATAACTTAATTCTACATCACTTGCTGTTATTTTAATCGTATTATCTATAAAGCTACCATTAATTGTTGTATCTCCAGTTCCATTGCCAATTACTGTTAATTCCTTACTAATCTCAATATTCTCATAATATGTCCAGGCCCAAATGTTCAGTGTATCTCCGGCTGAAGCATTGTCTATTGCATATTGAATCTTGTAGTAATCTGTGCTTGTATCCGTATTCCTAACAAGTCCTTTCGTCCAATATGAAGGAACATCCACGATTTCAGTATGTGAAGTTCCTGTATCCACATCTATTGATTTACCTCTTACACCATAGTGATACTTGAGAGTCGTATCCACATCTTCAGTAGTAGAACTTCCGTTGTAAATCTCGTAAGCAACAGTCAATTCACCACTGATAAATCCAGTAGCTGATGAAACAGCATCATTACCGCTGTAAAATGGAGTTGCATAAACAATGGTATCATAATTGAATAATTCTAGATCTACACCTGCAAATGCCTCTGAACCATTTGTAAACTTAATATTCAAAGTATTCATCACACGGAAATCTGAATCTGAATCAACATCGATACTCCCTGAACCAAATGTGAAATTAAATCCAGTATTCTTCTTAGAGTCATCTAATTCAATATCATTACTTGAACTTCCCGTAGCAACTGTGTCTCTAATATTATTTCCATTTGAAGTAGTGGTAAACCAAATTCCTTTACCATTATTATTTTTGAAAGTACTTCCTGTAATATTACAATTATATGTCGATTCTGTTCTCAAACCACCATCATTATCATCAACTGTATTATCTCTTATTTGTGTAAAATTAGCATCTTTTAATTGTATTCCATAATTTTCATTATCTTCAATTACATTATTTCTAATCTCAACATGATGTACACCGAAAACATAGACTCCTTGTTCATCATTGTCGTCTATTGTATTGTACCTAATCTTAGCATAATCTGAACCTGATATAACATAAATTCCTCTATTGGTATTCGACGAAATTGTATTATTGTAAAGATAAACATTAGACTCAAGTTGGACACCATCATCTCCACTTCTCTTAATTGTTGAATTCTCAATTCGTACATTACTAGCTGTATTTTTGACAACTATTCCATCAGTTACTGAATCTTCAATAGTAACATTAGAAATAACTACATTACTGGTCTTGACTAAAATACCAATACCACAATTATTCATCAATACATTATCTATCAATATTCCAGTACCTACTGTAGTTTTGATACAAGCTTCATCAGTAGAATTACTACTTCTCTTGAGAGTCAAATTCTTCAAAGTTATAGTATTTGTTTGAATATTAAATACTGAATTCTCCCAGTTGGCACTAATTGATACTGTTCCTGATGAATTACCGATAATAGTCACTCTTTCATTTATTTCAATATCACTTTCAACATAATTCCAGGACCATAGTTTCAGTGTATCGCCAGAGGATGCATTGTCTATAGCATCCTGTATACTTGCAGATTTCAGACCACTATCCAAATTCTCAACTAAACCATCTTTCCAATATGAAGGAACTGATACTGTCTCTGTATGAGAAGTCGTCATATTCAGATTGTAAGCCTTAGCACGAACTCCATAATGATAATACAATGTTGTAGTTGCTTCATCAGGTGTAGAGGTTCCATCATATATTCTGAATTTTAAAGTGAAATTTGTACTAATTAATCCATTGGTATTTGTCTTAGAGTCACTGCCACCATAGTAAGAAGTTGCATACTTAGTAGAACTATCACTAACAAGTTTAACATCTAATTCATCAAAGCCGACTGTAGCATTTTGCATGAACTTCAATGTTAAATCATTGTAAATTGCAAAATAAGCATTTGAATGAACTGAAATAGTTGAGAAAGTGGTATTCTTAGCAGAATTACCAATAGTAGTTGCAGAGAACCTTAAATCAAAAGTTCCACTTCCTGAAATTGTATTGTTTCCTAGATAGAAATAATCGGAATGTTTGATATATATTCCATCTACACCATTATTTTGGACTGTATTACCTTCAATTATAATATTATTTGAAGCAGTACCGTCGATTCTCATGCCATATGAAGTTGCACTGGATACCAAATTATTCTTAATCAGTGTACGTGCTGAATCGCTGTAAATATCTATATTATCTTTATTATCAACAATAGTGTTATCTGAAATAACTGCATCTTCAGCACCACTTAAATAAATTCCATTTTCGGTATTATTTCTAATATTATTGGCGCTTATAATTACATCATCTTCAAGACTCCTGATACCATGATTGCCGTTCCACCATAATGTATTCTTGTAAATCTTAACTGCAGTAGTAGAAGTATCCCCAATAAACACTTCAATACCGTTATTGGAGTTATTTGAAAATGTAGAATTGCCTATCCAAGCACCTGAACCTCCTATGGCTGCACCTCTGTAACACGTCTTAACTATTACATTTTCGATAGTAATATCATCTCCAGACAACTGGAAACCATTGTAAGAATCTGTACTACCACAGCCTTCAACATTAATATTTCTTATTGTAACATCATCTGAAGTTATATCGAAACCCTTACCACTAGATGTTGCATTCAGAGTTGTATTTCCAGTTCCATTACCAATTATTGTTATACTCTCATCAACTTCTACATTCTCACTATATTTCCATGCCCAAATATGTAAAGTATCGCCAGAAGAAGCATTGTCTATAGCATCTTGGATCTTATAGTAATCTGTACTTGAGTCTGTATTCCTAACAAGACCTTTTACCCAATAGGAAGGTACTGAAACTGTTTCAGTATGGGAAGTACTCATATCAATTGATTTTTCTTTACTTCTCACACCATAGTGATACTTAATTATGTTAGAAATTGTGTCTGGCGTTGAACTACCGTTGTAAATTCTATAGTTAAGAGAGAATGTAGCTCCAGCTTCACCGTTGGAATCTGAAACTGCATCAGAACCACCATAGAAAGGTGTAGAATACACCTTGACACCGGCAGTCAATAGTGCGAAATCAATGCCTTCAAATGGATCTCCGCTACCATCTTGGAATACAATTTCCAAATTTGAAGTAATTGTAAGTGTCGCATTTGTATTTAGTGAAATTGTTGAAAATGTAAAATTAAAAGCAGTATTATGATTTGAATCTTGAATATATACATCTTTAATACTATTACTGGAAGAAGTCACATGCTTAATGTAATTATTATCAGAACCACTTAAGAACCAAATACCCCTTCCACCGTTATCAGAAATAGTTAGCGAAGTTAAATTACAATAATCACAATTACTGAACTTTACCCCTCCATCGTTATCTTTAATTGTGTTAATTTGAAATTCAAGTAACTTAGAATTGAAACCATAAATTCCATATCCATTATTGTCTTCAATAATATTATTCTTAACTACTACTAAATCCGAACTTAAAACATGAATTCCTACATCTTCATTATCCTTAACTGTATTTAATTTTATTTCACTTGAATGAGATCCTCCCAATAAGTAAATTCCAGTTTCGGAATTAGATGTTATAGTGTTATTGTAGATGAAAGAATTCGTACCATTCGAAATCTTAATTCCCTGAAGACCACCCTCAATCGTGTTATTCGTTATAGATATAGATTTAGAATTGAGGCCATTGATTGCACTATCGGAAGTTGCACCATCAATCGTGTTCAACTTAATTACTACATAATTGGCCAAAACGCTTATTGCATTATCTTCATTATCAGTAATTGTATTCTGTTCAATACTTGTTCTAGCGCCTGCAGATTGTATGTTAATACCATCCTTTTCATTATATTTAATCGTGTTATTGATTATTTTGGTATAGATACCTAAATTGTAAATTCCGTGATCTTCATTATCATTAATAGTATTAGATTTGATTGTATTATTAGCAGATTTGGTAAAATCATTACTTACCGATATCCCATATTTTCCATTACCTTTTACTATGTTTTGAATGATTTTATTGTTATTAGATGCAACAATAGACATTCCAGTGTATTCGTTAGATTCAATTGAATTATTATACAATACCGAGTTATCAACCTCATACAATTTCACAGCTCTTCCTGAGGATGTTAAACCATTGTTCTTTATTGTATTGTTATCAATGTACGCATTATCACAACTTGAGGAAAGAACTAAGGCATCACTTTGACTATTCTTGATTATATTTTTCTTAATCTTAACTCTTTTCGAATCTGCAAGATATGCACCATATAATGAATGATCATCTATGGTATTCGAAGAAATAATTACATCGTCTGAACCGGTGATATATATTCCACCTTGATTATCAGAAATAGTATTAGTCTTAATAATTCCAGTATCTGATGAAGAAAGATAAATACCATAATTAGAATTCGAATCTAATGTATTGTTATCAATTACAACATTATCAGAACTTGAAATTTTTATTCCATAAATACTCGAACTTGAAAATGAGTTGTTTCGAACTAACGTATTATCAGAGGATTGAACATAAAGACCATGTAAATTACTTGAAGATACTGTATTTCCATAAATCTTGTTATCATTTGAACTAGACTTAAGATGAATTCCTGATCTTCCTGAATTGGTAACTGTATTATTCAAAATTTGATTAGAAGATGAACTAGTCAAATATATCGAACCAAAATCAGAAGTGCCATCTGATGCCGAATTTGTTATTGTATTAAATTTAAAGATTCCACTATCTGTATTTTTGATGTAAACGCCATTATCGCCGCTGGAAGTATCTTTGAAAACACTGTTTTCCACCAAAAAGCTATCTGAGTCTTCAATTAAAGCTAAATTTTTACCTGTAAATGTAGAATTATATATTTTCAAATTTGTTGAGGATGTCGCATAAAGCTCATACGATTTACTAGAGCCCACCTTTGTAGTGCCCTTAATCGTGACTTTATCACTTCCTGAAACATACAATCCATAGGCTGAGGAACCATCATAACCAGCATTGTAAATGAAAACATTATCTAGTATTATATCCTCACTATCTGAAATTTCAAAACCATGTGAAGAAGAAGAATTCATGAAATAACTATTCTTGAAGGTAATCGTATCTCCGTCATCAATGTAAACTGATTTACGATCTGTATCATTTACAGTTACGCTTGTTATAGTAGTATCACTTGTTCTATCAAAATAAATTCCATAATTAGAGGAACTAGAACCCATAACTACGTTTTCAACTTCAAGATTATTATAATTTCCAGCATAAAGTAAACTATCGGAAGCGCCGTTCAGTGTTAAATTCTTAATTGTGACGCCGTTAGATTTGACCTCAATTGCGTAGTCTCCAGTTCCACCGTTTATGATCGAACTAGCTGTTGAATTACCAATTATTGTAATTCCTTTATTTATTACAAAATTTTCATTATAAGTCCACGCCCAAATATTTAGAACATTATTTGTGCTTGCAGCATTGACTGCAGAAGAAAAACTAGTGTAAATTGTGCTAGTATTTGTATTTTTAACAACACCGAGACGGAAAGCGTCGGGAACTGTAACGGCCTTAGTAGTATCAGTATCAAAATTAATCCAAGTAGATTTTGCCCTGACCCCATAAGCCAAATTAACAGTAATATTATTATCAGTTAGAGTTGAACTAGAGGCATAATATCCTGAGCGTATAAGCATCGAACTAGAAATAAAACCATTACTATCCGTTAAAGAATCTGAACCACCCCATTGTGAAGTTTCGTAATAAGTCTTAGAACTATCTTTAATTTCAATTTCTACATTAGAAAAAGCATCACTATCTTCTTCTACAGTCTTTACATTAAGATTATTGTAAATATCAACTTGACAACCGGATGAAACTGTAATAGTAGAATAAGTGTTGTAAAAGAATTTATTAGCATTAGTTCCAGTTCCACAATATTGAAGATAAATATCTTTACTTGTGTGGTCTCTAAAAGTATTATTTCCGAATTCGGTTCTATATTGGTATCTATAAGTGTACCAGCCATAAGTTTGATCGTCATCACCATCAAACGTATTGTTTTCTACTTTCCAATCTTGGCAATAATAATAACAATATATCCCATAATTAGAATTACTTTTAACTAAATTATCTTTAAATTGGATGTATCGGCCATAAGTACTAGAAGTGTCTCCTCTGTAAAAACCATAATTATTGTCAACTAGACTATTCTTTTCGAAAATAAGAGGATCACTAGCGTAACTAGAGTGACCGGAATAATACAGGTATATCCCATAATTAGTATTATTATGGATAGAATTATTAAAAAAGTGTGAACCGTAATTATTATAATAAAGATACAGACCATATGAATATTTTGTAATTACATTATTTCTTATATCGTAATTAATGCCGCCATAAGAATATATTCCAGAATAATGACTGCTGATAGAACCTCTATCAAATACTGAATTTTTAATTGTATTATCATTTGCATAACATGACATATAACCAATATAGGTTTCAAAGAAATGAACATTATCAATTGTTAGAAAATCTGAATAGTATGAATATATTGCCCCTCCATATTGAGCAGAAGACTGGCAACTGCTGGATTGGTTAGAGGAATGAGTAACTCGTAAATTTTTAACTGATGAATAATCAGTTTGGTAATTAGTGAATTTGAGTGCTGGACCTCGATATCTCGCATCAATAATCGTTCTAGTTGTCCCAGCCCCTAGTATAGCAATCTTTGTCGTGACCTCTATATTTTCTTTATACTTCCCAGGCCATAATTCGAGAGTATTCCCACTACTAGCTCCGGAAACTGCAGATGACAAAGAATAATACAGATTATCTTTATTACGATTATAAACACGGAAATCAAAAACCTTAGCTTCTAATTTACTATCAGTTATAGTAGCCTTAGCAATTTCGCGCGTCCAATCGCCATATCTAATACCAATGTAAGTATCTACTACTGAACCTGATGATGAGCCATCATAAATTTTAGTTGTTACATAAATATCATCTAATTTACCCTCACTATCGGTTTTACTATCGGAACCTCCATAATGTTTTGTAGAATAAAGAACAGGTCCATTAATTGGATGCTCATAAATAGCTTTGATATTACGGGCTGAGAAATCCTCTTGCCAAATTTGTACATTATCAACTTTACCATCCATATAGTGGCCGTTGTAATCTCTTCCAATGTACATATAACTACTAAGAGTTCGAAGATAAGGAGTAGTTTCTGAAAATGAATAAGTTTTGACTAATGTGCCATTAACATAAAGTTTGATATCGTCTGTAGTCTCGCTCCAGGTTGCTGCAAGATGATACCAAACACCAGTAACTAATGCATCATCTCCAATAGCCCTTTTTTCACCTGAAGGACTATAAAAATAACCATAAGCTACAGGATTCCCGCTGCTATTAACTTGTAATCTAAACTGACCCTCTCTATCCATAGCTACTACCGTGTCATAATCAGTACTACTAGATGGAAATGAATCAAAATTAACCCAACTTGAAACTGTTAGTTCATCAAATCTATAAGGAGACGTTGAAATATAATCGTATGAGGAGTAATGAGAATCTCCACTCCCATCATAATTAGCTGCATTACCATACAATCCTGAAACATAATTTGTATTGCCAGCTCTATACCAATATTGTCCTGCCAAAGAATCATATGCACTACTAGTACCGCTTTCATCTAATTTCAGATGAATCTTCATATCCTTATTGATTGATTTATTAACTAAAGTTTCGGAACTAGTATCTTCGATTATTATGATATCTGCATCTTTCTTTCCATCATATTCTGGATTTCCTTCATGGACCCAGCCTCTAGCATCCACCCACCTATGACCTAATCTTTCGAAATCATCAAAATATGCAACATTGGTTGAATCCACATCTTTGTAAATTTTTACATTATCGATGTACCAACCTTCCATTTCCGTGCCTGAATCACTACAGAAAACAAACTTTATTCGAACATCTTCGCCTCTGTAACCAGATAAGTTAAACTTTTTATTTTGCCAATCAGAAGACGATTTATCTCCTGTAAAAGCTTTCTCGTTATTATCACAATCAGAACCATCATTCATCAAACTATCATAACCACCTAAAGGCGTTAAGAGATTCCAAGTACTTTCTTGATCCTTGGTAATGTATACTCTACCACCATCAAAATTTTCTTCTGTCTTGTACCATGTTCTTATCTCTAATATTCGAGATTCATCTAATCCTCCACTAGGAAGACTAATATCTGAACTCATCTTGAAAGTAACATTCCAATTTCTAAAATACTCATCCTCATCACTATTTCCAGCCCAAAAAGAATTTGTACCTGAGTAAGCCCTTCTATCACTATCTAATGTTTTATTGACTCTATTCCAGGCATAGGTTCCATTATCTGTAATAGTTGTCTCTATCAGAGTCTTCTCTAAAAGTCTAGAATTGGAATCTATAGATAAATCCTCAAATTCGGTATCTATCAATATATTATTCCAACCATTTCTAGTTGTGTTTGAATCATAACCGTGGTGAATATCATAATCATCATTATCATCAAAGTTTAGATTTTTGATCCGATTATTTTCAGCACCTCGTGTGAAGCCTATGGCATATTTATTGCTGTAGTAACTTCCATCATTAATTTGATTGTTATCAGACCCATAAAACAAAATACCTACATCAACATTGTTGCCTAGATAAGTATTATTGAAATAATTTCCATTAGATATTACTTTGAAACCTACTTTACAACTATATGCTTGAATCGTATTAAAAATATTATTATTACTTCCTGAAGTAAACAAGTATCCTGCAGTTTCAGCACATTGCACATGACCATTCCACATTTCAGAACTTGTTACGTTGTAAAGAGTTACACCTGTCTTAAGGCCATTGCCAGTATCACATCCCTGTGAACTAAATGAATTAATGAATATATCTTTAGCATTAGAGACTCTAAGACCATTTCTATCATATTTTGATATCACATCAGAAATTGTAACTCCAGTTATTGGATCGCCATCCGTACCTTGAATTACCAAACCGGCATCTCCACTACTCTCGCCAATATCTGGGCCAGTGAATGCAACTTCAATATTTCTTACAACAGAATTGTCAACTGTTAGTCTTATGGCATAACTACCTTCACTTGCATTAATTCGTGGTTTTGCATTACCACCCCAATAAATATTTTCGACATCTGTCTGACCTAATGCCTTCTTCCATATTAGCAGTTCATCTATTGTCCCATCAAAGAAATTATCATAGGTGCTGTCTGAATCATGGTCTGAAGACCCAAAAATTTGTTTACCATCACTATCAGATATACCCTGAGCATAGCCACATGTCTTATCTAATTCATCATTAATGTATAATTTGATATTTGATCCGTCATAAGTGGCTGTAACAAGTGTCCAATTATTCTCAGTGATTTCAGTATCTGAGTGACATGAACCTGAGCTACTTCCAAAACCAAATTGAAATCCGAAATTAGCGTCAGCATTTACAAATGTTTCATAACCATGACGCGTGGACCCCTCTTGATAATTAGAAAATATAGTTCTGGTATCAGTATTATTATCATCGATATTAATCCAGCTACTTATTGAAACTTTAGAAACATTATAGACTGAATCATGATCTATTGCAAGATAATCATCATCGCCGTCAAAATCTACTGAATAATCGCCAGTAAAACCGGGAGTTCGAACAGCCCCTGATAAATATCCAGAGTTACTCTCACACCATACCCTATCACTAACATAGGTTCCAGAATTATCAAAGGTATAATATCCAATAAGATCGTTCTCATAGCAATAATTATACAAATTGTTTAAGCTGACACCATAATTTCCACCAATAATCGTTAATCTCTTATCAACATCTACCGCATCAAAATAATTTCGAGAGGCGATATTAATTGTGTCTCCAGCAGATGCATTCTCGACAGCTTGTGTTATGTTAGTATAATCTGAACCGCCTAAACTATCAACTTTGTAAGTCGCAGCTTCAGAATCATCTGCAACAAAAACAACGAATAAAAATGCCATCAGCAACAAAACACTGGCGTTAACTATCCGATTATTTTTGTCTATCAAATTATGACACCTTTCGTTCGCGTGCTTACGCGTTCAATTGCTATATAAAGAAGAGGCCGGATTAAAAATACAGAAATATACTAAATAGATAGTCCCTTTTGACGTCAAGTATGGCAGTAGACAATGATCTTTTTAAAGAATTAATGCGTAGGTTTGCAGCAGGTGTAACTCTAGTAACTTTTAATGAAAATAATAAATTTGGAGGGCTAACCGTTTCCAGCTTTTGTTCGCTGTCAATGAACCCCCCTTTAGTTTTAATATGTATCGATAGAAAAATAGTTAGTCATGAATCGCTAAAAAATAGCGATACTTTTGGTATAAATATATGTAATTCTGATCAAGGAAAACTGGCTTGGGATTTTGCTAATTCAAATGTTGATAAAAATGAACTAATCAAATCTTTACCACACACTTTAACCGATTTAGGAACTCCACTATTGGAAGACTGCCTAGCATCAATGGAATGCAAAATAACCGAAAGACACGAAGGAGGAGATCACACCATATTTATTGGGCAAATTGAAAACGGAAATTTCGATGAAAATTCCAAACCTCTAATTTATTACGGTTCAGGTCTTGGTGAATTTAATCCAAATTAGATATAAATTCATCTATCAATTTCTGAGGGACTTTGTCTCGCAAGGCAATCTGTGTTCTATAGTAATACATGTAAAACCATATTTCCTTAATTTCAACTTCACCTTCCTTAAGAGAAAGACGGCCAACTGGCCTCCACAAACCTAGACTACCTGTACCCAAACAAAAGGTCTCTTTTACTGGCAAATCAGATTCCAAAAATAGCTTCTCTAAATCAAATAATATTTCTTCACCGTCCTTGCGAATAAGAATACCTTTACCATCTCTAAATTTATAACCCTGAACACCTACAAACACACCCGATAATGAAAGAATAAAGAAAGAGAATTTTATTGCACTGGTTAATTCAGGCGAAAGCTCAGATTCACTAGTAAAAACATATCTCATTATTACTAAGTAGCAAATTGTGATAATTGCTAAAATTAAAGCAGAGGCAATGTACCACTCGCGGCTTTCACTATTATATTCGATTTTAGACATCAGAACAAGGTTTGCTGCTTGGGTGCCCTTTTACCTGTTTTTAATGCTTTTTCATCCCAATCAAATACATCAGTTATTCGAGATAATGATTTAGCAATACGATCTGCATAATAATTATAATCTGGTTTAGGACATTCTTCTTCAGGAATAAATGGCTCAACTTTCATAGGACTAACACTTGCATCTGTAACGATAAATGATATTTTCATACCACTCACAAATGGACGTCCTGTCTCTATAAATTTCTTGTAAGCTTGTAAGTGAGCCTGATTATCTTCATTGACATATTTTCTATTAAGATTCACTGTTTTAGATATAACAAAGTTTTTATCATCAAAATCACCCTCAGAAACTCGAGTTACCCAATTCCTTGAAGCTTCCAGTGCATTGTCAATATCTCTATCCATTAATTTAGCAAAAATATCTTCAAGAGCTTCAATCTGAATCGAGAAAGAATCCGTTCTTCGCGTTTCATATCCTCTGATTAACATACTCTCTTTAGGCCAAATTTGCTTACCCACATATCTTTTCTTTACTCCATGTGAAAAGAACGGTTGAAGAATTTTTTCAAACTCTAACTGTTTAGCACCTACTGAATATCTTTTTGCAATACCTTCACCAAATTCAACAGTTTTATCTAAATCATCATGTGGTGAACGGAAGAAAACCGAATCTGTATCTCCATATATCACATCAATTCCTTCACTTTCCAACTCGTGTAAAATATCTTTAACATACTCTCTAGCGTAAGCAGTTATTGAAGCTCCAATACTCAAATTTGTAAAACGATAAAAATAAGAAGCAAAAACCCCATAAACCGAATTCATTAATATCTTAATTGCTTCTTGAATTCTCTTATAATATTTCTCTTCCGTATCTGTTGTAGCTGAAGCCTGAAGCTTCTTGGCAGCGTCTCTTTCTGCCATCAAATTTACTAATAATTCAGGTAAAAGCCCTTTCTTTTTATCTGGACTTTGAAATTTTATTCCTAATGGAGTTTCAATTTCACCATCTGGAGAAATAGTCGAAAAACAGAGATTACGATCTATGATTATACTAGGATACATCGACTTAAAATCAAGAACGCAAACCCACTCATACAAACCTGGATTTATGTCATGAACATAACCACCTTCAATGTGCCCAGTTCTTTTCTGACGATTAGTCATCGGAACACCTATTCCTTTAGAATCTGCAAATCTTATCATCAATGAATCTATCATATTAGAAGTAATACCGTTAATCACATCATCAAATGGCAATTTAGCTACTGAACCAATATGCTGATACTTTTGAAGGACCGAAATATGCTCTAGTATATCCAACGCTAGTTTAGCATCTTCTAGACAATAATTCATAACCTTTTCAGGATTATTGGCCCATTCCTCATCCATTTTTCTCGGATTAACGTCATGTTTTTCTCTTCCTAACAATTCTTTAGCAACCGCATTCAGTGATTCTTGACGTGGCCTAACTTCACGTTTTACATTCCACCAAGCATCAACAATAACTCGACCTTTAGCTTGCCAAAATCTTTGAAATCTTTGTTCTAAAACGGAACCATTACGGCCTATATTCAGCTCAACACCATGTACTTCGGCCCTTTCAACTAAAAGAGGAAGGTCATATCCATCGATATTGTAACCAGTAATTATATCTGGATCTTGACCATTTACTGCTTTTACAAAGTCTGTTAATATCTTCTTTTCATCACCATATAGAGTTTCTTCTTTTACATACCCTTCTGAAGTCTTAACACAATAACTTAAGCAATATATCGTTCTTTCAAGTATGGAATTTTCTATATCAAAACTTAATACTTTAAAATTTGATTCAAAATCTTCTGCAGGAAGTATTTCAACGACCTCAATAACATCACAAGACCATTTATCTTTTATTATCTTTTTACCACGAACTCGAACGCATCCGCCTATGTTATTATCATACAAATATCTGTGATGGAAAGGAATATCTGCAGCTAATAATTTTAGATTATTGCCTTTCAACCATTCCCGTATCTTTGGAACTCTACCTGGATGAGGGACTGTTACTTTCATACAGTTTTTTACAGAACCATCAACCCACAGTTCTTGAGGTTCAACTTTTTCAACATCATCTCTCTTTTTCAGACTTTCAATTATATCTTGAGGTGGTTCAACCACTTGGAAATAAGGTAAAAGAAGTGGAGTTCGAACAGCAATAGATTCACCGTCTTTAGTAGTTCCAAAAAGATACACTATATTTCTGCCCGTACCTTGTATTTCTTCAGTGCAAGAAATTGCAGAAATCAGCCTAATTGTATAATCCACATACACCCAAGCAAAGTGGGCTATTATCTCTATGGGACTATAATTTCTCTAACGCTTGTTCAAAATCAGATATCAAATCTTCAGTATCTTCAATACCTGTTGAAAATCTAATGAAACCTAAGCCGATACCTGCATCTAGGCGGTCTTCTTGACTCCAAGAAACATGAGTTGTGGAACATGGCATTGAAATTAAGGATTCAACTCCACCTAGTGAAATTGCTTGAGATGCCACTATCATATTATCCATTAATTTACGGCCCGCTTCATCGCCACCTTTAACCTCAAAACATACCATTGTACTAGAACTATCCAATACTTTTTGGGCTAATTCATAATCATTATGACTCTTTAATCCCGGATATATGACTTTCTCAATTTTAGGATGAGCTTCTAGCCAAGTTGCTAGTTTACCTGCAGTAGTCATAGCTTTTTCATAACGTATGTGCAATGTTTTAATTCCTCTTTCAAGCAGAGATGCTTGGTGAGGATCCATAGTCCCTCCAAAATTTCTCAATTTATACCAAATCTGATTAATTATTTCTTTACTGCCTGCAGCAGCCCCACCTATGATATCACTGTGACCATTCAGTAATTTAGTAACTGAATGAAGTACTACTTCAAAACCATAATCTAGAGGTTGACATCCCATCGGAGTGGCAAAAGTACTATCTACAATTGGTATAGCTCCATACTTTTTAGCTAATTTTGCCAATTCAGGTAAATCTGAAACTTCAAGTAAGGGATTAGTAACCGTTTCACAATACAATACCTTAGTTTCTTTTTCTTTCAAAGCCTCTTCTACTGCATCTAAATCCTTTATATCAATATAATGCACATCTATTCCAAATCTAGTAAAATCCTGATCTAATGAAATAATAGTACCACCGTAAAGATTACGGGTTGTGACTATACGATCTCCTTGGCTTAGAAAAGTAAGAAGAGTTGTACAAATGGCAGACATACCTGAAGTAAAAACTAAAGCATCTTCGGCACCTTCAAGGTGAGCTATCTTCTCTTCAACAGCTCTCATTGAAGGATTATTATATCTTGTATAAACTGGAGCTCTAGGAGTTCCTGCTTTCCACATTTTATAAGCATCATCATCTAAAAAGAAAGTAGAGGATTGATACACCGGCGTATTCAATGAGTTCTCACTAGATGAAGTACCTGAGTGCACTGATCGCGTACCTTTTCCTGTTTTTTTCAAGTAGTCTTTTTCACCTGACATTATTTACTATTTAGAGTGGCGGTTAAGAGGCTTGTCTGAGTTATATCTAATAATAAATAGGAAGTCTTATATTAGAAAGTAGAGTAAAGTGGTAATAATAGATGATTAAAAGAAATAATTTAACTCAAACTGCGCTACTATGTTTTATTTTATCGATGTTGTTTCTTCCTGTAGCTAATGCAGGATTAGTAGAAGTTTATATGAACGGATCTAAAGAGGATCTGGTCGTCGCTGAAGTTGACACCTCAATCCCGTATGGAACCGATATTATCTTAGAATTTTACATTAAAGGCGTATACATGTACAGTGATGATGCTGATGATGAAGAATTATCAATATACAATATTAACATCGATGTAATATTTTTAAGTGATGAAGATTCAAGAGACGCGTGTAGGGCCTGTGCAGCACCACGTTACATTGAACCTAAAGCCAATGAAATACGTGATTATGATGTATATGAAGCTAAATTCTATTCAGACAGTGCTGACTTCGATGGGTACAAAGGAGACATTCGTTTCAATATTGTAATGTCAAATAAAACCTCAACAGTTATTACTGGAGCTGGAACAACTATTCAACTCACCATAGATGAAGCTGCAGCTAAAGAGACATCATCTGGTTTTACGCTTCCAGAACTTCCTGCACCAATTATGGATAACTTGGTCATGATTATAGTAGGACTCGTTGGAATTATACTTTTATCTTTTGGAATTTATACGTTTGTTTTAGCACCCGAAGACACAACTGCTAGTTTGTATAAGACCAAAGAAAGCGTTAATCCATTAAGTAAAAGTTTGACAGGAGTAGGATATGATTCAGAATTACCAAGTGAATCAAAATTAAAACGCCTAGAGGACTCAAAAGCAGATTCGGATGATGAAGAAGATGAAGTCGAGGATGATGAAGAATACGAAGATTACGATGATGATGAAGAAGATGAAGACTTTGATGAGAGTGAATTATTAGCTAAATTAACTGGAGGAGCAACTCTAAAAGATACAAAAGATAAGGGCGATAAAGAGGAACCTAAAGCAGCTCCAAAGAAAAAAGCTATTAAGAAAACCGTTGCAAAGAAGTCTATAACAAAGAAAAAAGTAGTAAGAAAAGCAGCACCTCCAAAAACTGATGATTCCGATGTGAATATGGGAAAAGGTGTCAAAAATATCACCTGTCCATCATGTGAAACTGTACATCATATTGATGAAAATACACCTAAATTCATCTGTAGTTGTGGAAGACGTATTCGAGTCTAAGACTCTTCTACAATTCCTAATATTAAGAACAATTTTCGAACCTCATTATCATCCATATTGATTTCAAAAGGTTTAACTATCAAATCCATTGATTTAGACCTGTATTGAGCTTCTCCAATCGGAAGTGCTAACTTCCAATCTGTTAATGGTAAACAGTCATAATCTGAATTGCCATCAGTTATTCCCAATGCCGCTTTTGTAATCCATATTTTACGTTCTTCATTTGGAACTTCAACAGAATATACTCTACCCTGAAAGTGACTGATCTTTACACTTACTTTGCTGATTTCATCAGATCTAATGGCTTCTGACAACTTCCTTTTAACTATTTCTTCACCATAAGAAAAATCAAAGTCCCCAAACTTTTCCATGTTTCTTTCTAATAATTTAGCAGGATACTCTTCGCGGTTCAATGCAGCTAACAAAATTCTTTCTAAACGGACCTTTACATCTTTTTCAGATTCAGCCATAACACGATAATAACTCAACGGATGACGTATTTGACGACATAATCCATTAGGACCTGGGCAAACTCCTGTAGATACTAATGTATCACATTTTGGTGCGCTGTACTTTGTACTAGAAGTTGTTCCAGTTATGTGTTCAACTTGATAACGTGTAAAAGATTCTTTGAAATCTGGAGCTGTGGCAAATAATTGCATTACAGATTCAGATTTTTGGTTTAAAGATGAAAGGAAAGTTGTTATAAAAAAACGTGAAGGATGTGGAAGATTAACTCCTGCTTGTAAATCTAATAAATTTGTATTAAAACAAGGTGGAGCCTTTGAAAGATCAAATTTGCCTAATTCCTTCATGGCCTCAGCCTGCCTTTCACTAACTACATTATTCAAACCACCTATTCTCTCCACAAAAGTCTTAGAAATTTGGGATTTCAATTCTTCGATTGTTCCTTCAAATTGTTTCTTAATTTCTACTGGAGCTTCAGGTAATTCCTCAAGATGTTGTCGAATAACCTCTCTCATTAGTCTGATCAATGTTATACGATCTAGGCTAACAATTCCCTTGCTGACGCCTCTGTTGGAAAGCTTCCAGTCTCCTTCACGAAGCTTAGAAGCAGCCCTTACGTAATCTACAAAATTCATATCAAAAATAGAACCATTCAGCTTAACATTAATAGCATCAAAATGGTTAACAAAATTTACTAAATTCTCATCAGTTTCTGAAGAAAGATAACGCTCTGCACGCCTGGCTTCTGATAATGCAACATAATTAACTAAGGCTTGATTATCTGCTGCAGCTAAGACCAATCTAGAAATTACATATCCTAAAACAATATCAGATTCATCATTAGTTGGGGGACCTTCTACATCAATAATGCCTAAAGAAGCTGAAGTCTCAAGACGAGTAAGTGCAAGTGCTCTAGCTTCTGCATAAAAGTAATCACTAAGAAGAGCATCTAATGTAACTCCTTCAAGAATTTTACTTGCAGCTGGCAAAAATGGATATCTCCAAAATTCGGGCACACTACCTTAAGACGATGTGGTTTTATAACAGCAATCAAGGGTGACATTACGTGGCAAACACCCTTCTTGAATTAGACGGAGTCCAAAAAGACTACCGGATTCGCAGTTTCGGAAGAGTTATTAGAACCACAAAAGCTCTTGACAAATTAAGTTTTAAAGTTGAAAAAGGACAAATATTCGGATTTCTAGGTCCTAATGGAGCTGGTAAAACTACAACCATAAAATGCATAACTGGAATATTAAAATCTGATGCAGGGTCTATACTAATAGAAGGCGAAAATATAGAGAACAATTCTTTTGAAAATAAAAATAAAATTGGTTTTCTACCTGAACAGATCGGACTTTACGGAAATCTTAATTGTGTAGAAACTCTATCTTTCTATGCTGGATTTTATGACTTAACTACTGAGATCATAGAAAAAAGAAGCTCCGAATTGCTTAAACTTCTTGGTCTCGAAAAAGATTCAAAAAGACCCGTTGGAGAGTTTTCACTAGGTATGAAAAAGAGGCTAGCGCTTGCTATTGCATTACTACATGAGCCTCAAATATTAGTTCTTGATGAACCCACATCTGGATTGGACCCGAGAGGAGTAAAGGCCTTAAGAAGTGTATTAAGAGATTTAAATAAAAAAGGACTAACCATTTTGCTTAGTTCACATGTTCTGTCAGAAGTCCAAGAGATATGTACTCATGTTGGAATCATAAATAATGGAAAACTGATTAGACAAGAATCTATTCAAGATATTAGAGAAAAGGTAAGAAAAACTGCGATTAAACTTTCTTTAAGAGTTAAGAATTTTAATAAAAATAATGAGGAAGAATTAAATAAAAAGAAAGGAATTAATATTCTAGAAATGAAAGAGCTAGGTAAACACCAGCATATTTTACTAAAATTAAAGGAAAATTTGATACCATGGGTAACTAACAATTTGGTATCAAACAATGTACAGATCTTTTCTATTGAACCTCAAGACACTTCCTTAGAAGATGTTTTCATGACTGAAACCGGAGGTGAAGACCGTGATTAGTAGAAGATTAAATCAATGGAATAAACTAAAAATCTGGCAGCCTCTGATTATTGCGATTTCTTTGGTTATGGTTGTTGCTATTGTTCATAAAACACACTGGGAGCTAACTACCGAAACAAATCCATTAGAGATATGGAAAGGGAAAACTGTTACTAAAGGAAATAATGAAACGAACATAAACTTCCCTGAGAATGTAGGAGATAGTATCACATTCAAAGGTATCTTAGTAACTTCACCTAAATTTGAAGTTTACAATAATGATAGTATAGTTGTTGGTCAATATTCTAAGGATGAAGCCTTAGTTTATGATGAAGATTTGTATGGTAAAACCATAATCAATTTGAGTGGAATGAGAATTTTAGTTAATGGTGACCTTAGTGGAGAATTCTTTGAAAGTGAAATTGTGACAGTTAGAGCCTATGTTATTGAAAATACCTCATACTATACTGAAAATGGACAAAACATAACACTGAATAGAGAAGGTTGGGAAGCAATACCTGAAGATATCCACTTAGCTTCCGATACTGATTATTATTTCTTTGGAACCGAATTGCTTCTGTTAGCAATAGGTAGTTATTACTCATTTAGCAGAATACCAAATTTAAGAACTCAATTAAAATTTGCTAAACATTTAGCATTATTCGAATTTCGAAGAGGCCTAAAAGCTCCTCGAATGATCGTTTTGGGATCTTTTTTCACTATATTTATTGTCGGAATTGGATGGCTTTTAGGAGATTTACAAAATAGTACCTCTGTATTTGCTGTAACAAGTGGAAATGACGGTATTCTGAGATTATCTTACTTCAGTTTCTTTGTAGTTTCATTGGCAGCAATTGCTGTGTCAGTAGATACAATTCATAAGGAAAGACAATCAAATACTTTGAATATGCTTTTAGCAAGACCCATAAATCGTGAAACAATAATACTTGGTAAAGCACTAGGGCTAACAATGGTAGTTGGAGTTCCTGCTTTTATTGCACAAGTCTTAGGACTTTATTTCATGACTGTAGCTGGAGAAATGCCCACAGTAGGATGTATGGTTACTTTCTTAGTTTTTGGACAATTTATGATATTTACTATGGTTACTTTCCAATTATGTTTAGCAATTTCGGCAAAGAATGGTGCTGACGTAGTAATTTATGGATTAGGGGCATGGTTGTTATTCTCAGTAGTTTGGACCTTGCTTGTTTATGCAGTTTCTTTTGTTATTGGTATAGATGTATCTGCTCAAAATTTTGAAAATGACCCTGAATACCAAGCTATCGCATCTCGATTAGCATTACTCAATCCTGGGTTTGTTTATCAAATGGCAGTAGGACTATTTACCCATAGAACTATATCTATAGATTTCGAAGGTGTACCGGGATGGTTACTTTTATTGTCTCTTGTCTTGTGGCCATTAATATGCCTTAGAATAGCGACATGGCTTTTCAAGAGGGAAATGAGAGGATGAAACCAAGAACAATCAAAACTGAAGATGCCGTTACTCACGTTATTGAGTTTACAATGGCTCTAACTATTTTTGTTTTACTGATTCAGTCATTTACTTCAGCCATGAATTACCGTATTGGCATAGATTTGGATAACAATGACAATCGTGTTGTTATGGCCAGAGAAGTTATCTCTGAATTAACTGGTTCTCAAGGCAAAATTAATAATGTGACTAACTGGGAAGACTTCGAGTTTGGAACTGGTGAATCACAATTAAGAAATGGCATAACTGTAGGATTACTGGATTCTAATGGAGATCTGGATAAGGATAAATGCGAAGCCTTAGGGAAATTTCCATATAATCCTTTAAGAAATGAATTAGAAGTTAGTCAGGAACTAAGAATAGAAATTCGTACAATCGTTCCAAATGAATCTGTATGTGTTTGGGGTGGCGACCCTAGTGGAGCTTCAATAAGTGTTGAATCTGAAAGATATATGCTATACAATAGTGGTTCTGAATTACTACCTTCATTACTAACTGTAACTGTTTTTGAAGGTAATACCCTCGGTAATAAAATATACCTGACAGAGGTCATGTATAATCCTACTAACACTGGAATTGATTATGAATGGATTGAAGTATATAATCCAAATCCAACTGCAATTTATCTAGAAAATTGGGTAATTGCAGATGATGTGGACAAAGACAAGATATTACCTGAAAATGAAGACGATATAATCGTAATACCTGCAAAAAAGGTTGCCATATTAACTACATCACCAACCACATATAAATCTACATATGGAAACTATGAAAATGTTTTCTCTGTAGAGGACAATGCTATCGGCAATGGGCTGGGTAAAAATGAAACTCTTATACTCTCTAAAGGATCATTTGAAGATACATTCAGTTACACCAGTAGTGATGGTGCTGATGGAAATGGTAAATCATTAACACGTAGCTGTTATAATTGTGAAGTATGGAATGAAGCTGTAGCTACACCTAATACTATCTAATTACTCAAAAGCTTGAATACCAGTTATCCAACGTCCTAGAATTAAATTGTGAATATCGTGTGTGCCTTCATAGGTATAAACACTTTCAAGATTTGCCATGTGTCTCATTATAGGATACTCATTCAGAATGCCATTGGCTCCATGAATATCTCTTGACATACGAGCTATTTGAATAGCTGCATCAACATTATTCATTTTACCAAGTGAAACCATTTCGGGAGTAGATTCGCCCTTGTCTTTAGCTCTACCAAGATGATATGCTAATAATTGGCCTTTTGTTATTTCACGAAGCATCCATGCCAGTTTGTTTTGAACTAATTGAAAACTTGCAATTGGTTTATTGAACATTATTCGAGATTTAGAATAATCAACTGAAGAATGAAAACATCCCATTGCAGCCCCTAAGGAACCCCATGCAATACCAAATCTTGCTTGAGTTAAACAGCTTAATGGACCTTTGAGCCCTTGAACATCAGGTAACAGTCTGTCCTTAGGTATCTTACAATCTTGGAAAACTAATTCACTAGTAATTGAAGCTCTAAGAGAATGCTTACCCTTCATTTCAGGCGCTGTAAAACCGTTATCACTTTTTTCTACTATAAAACCTCGGATTTTCCCATCCAATTTAGCCCAAACAATTGCTAAATCTGCAATGGTACCATTAGTAATCCACATTTTAGCTCCATTCAGAATATAGGAATCTCCGTCATCTACTGCTTTGGTTTCCATCCCTGCAGGATCTGAACCATGATCTGGCTCAGTAAGTCCAAAACATCCTATCAATTCACCTTTAGCCATTCCTGGCAAATATTTTTGCTTCTGCTCTTCTGTTCCAAATGCATGAATTGGATACATTGACAATGAACCTTGAACAGATACACAACTTCTAATTGCTGAATCACCTCGCTCTAGTTCCTGACAAACTAAACCATAAGCTACATTCGATAATCCGGCACATTCATAACCGTCTAAATTACATCCAAAAAGACCCATTGAACCTATTTCAGGTATTAATTCTACAGGAAAGGTTCCCTCTGTATAATATTTCTCAATAATTGGAAGAACTTTTTCATCTACCCAACTACGAACTAAATCCCGAACCATTATCTCCTCTTCAGTCAAATTTTGTTCTAAATTAAAAAAATCAAGGCCTTCATATCTGGACATTAAATACGGTTTAGTTACGGGCTATTTATCGGTTACATTAAACTGTAGACGGAATTAAATACAACGGGCGAATAGCATATTAATGGAGGAAATTTGGATAGAGAAATATCGCCCGATGAACCTATCAGAGGTCGTTGGCCAATCTGCAGTTACTACAAGATTGAAAAATTATGTAAAAGAACGATCCATGCCTCATTTACTATTTGCAGGGCCTGCAGGAATCGGAAAAACAACTAGTGCTCTAGCATTAGCAAGAGAAATGTTTGGAGATTTATGGAGACATAATTTACATGAACTTAATGCGTCTGATGAAAGAGGAATTGATGTTGTTAGAGGTAAAATTAAAGAATTTGCAAGAACTGCGCCATTAGGGGAAGATGGTTTCAAAATAATATTTTTAGATGAAGCTGATGCATTAACAAGCGCAGCGCAAGCCGCTTTGAGACGAACTATGGAAAAATATTCACGAACCTGTAGATTCGTAATGTCTTGCAACTTTTCATCAAAAATAATAGAACCTATTCAATCAAGATGTGCTGTGTTCAGATTTAGACCATTGAAAGCTGAAGATTTAGAAAAGTATCTTAAATTTGTAGCGACGAATGAAAAATTAACTGTATCAAAAGATGCTTATGAATCCTTAACTTATCTTGCCCAAGGAGATTTGAGGCGTGCCATAAACAGTCTGCAAATGGCTGCCGCAGCAAATGTTGATATTACACAAGATGTCGTCTACCAAGCTGTTGCTGCTGCAAGGCCTGAGGAAGTTGAAGATGCATTACAAATGTCATTGTCTGGTAACTTTTCCGGAGCAAGAGAGAAGCTGGATACCTTACAAATTACATATGGTTTGGCTGGAGAAGATGTACTACGCCAAATGCACAGATGTGTAAGAGATTTAGATATTCCAGATAATGTCAAAGTGCAGATGATCGAGAAATTAGCTGAAGCTGACTTTAGATTATCTGAAGGCGCTAATCCTAGAATTCAGATTGAAGCTGTCGTAGCTAATTTTGTAGTATTGGGCAGACACATCGAAAATTAATCAACAA
>MIZB01000068.1_pt1 | contig 26753 bp, 25 predicted proteins | sample 888171 | NCBI WGS metagenome assembly MIZB01 (sample SAMN05440186, study PRJNA335308) | marine metagenome | isolation source: marine water
GCTCAGCCTGGTAGAGCGTCGGACTCATAGGGTAAGAATAGTTCCGGCTATGCCTGGGACATCCGAAGGCCGCGGGTTCGAACCCCGCCCCCGGCACCATAATTTAAGGGCGGTAATCAGTGAAATTCTTTCCGCTGATTTTTGCGAGGGATTCAATGCATTTGTCGTTTTTAGTGCAAATTTGAAAATAACATTCTAGACTACTTTCAGTCTTAAATTTTTGTTTACATACTTTACAAATACTAGATGAATTAAACAAAACAATGTAGGAATCTTTGCGGAATCTATACTCATAACTGCCACCTTTTGTCCTAACTAAAATAGCTGTTTTATGAGACTCACGGCGGCCTCGGTCTCCCCAACTTTCATTACGTCCAACAATTGCTCTGTAAATATATATTGAAGGGATGGCTAGAGGTATCAACACAGCCAGTGCTAGTTCCCCTGAAACAAAGATAATGATGGAAAAAATAAAGAGTGCCATGCCTATTCCATAACTCTTTTGAAAAAAAACAGACTTAGCTTGATCTCCCTTCTTGAACTTATACTCTGTTTCCAGTTTATATTGACTATCTGATATCACTTCTACAGCTTATTCCCACTCTATTGTGCCAGGTGGTTTGTCTGTTATATCATAAACTACACGATTGACCTCTGATTTCAATTCACGTGTAATTCTCTCAGAAATCTTTTTGAGAACTGAATATGGAATTTCGGCAGCCTTAGCTGTCATTGCATCAAAACTATGCACTGCTCTAACTGCGATTGTATTGCCGTATGCTCTAACATCACCTTGGACTCCTACTGTTTTAACAGGTAAAACTACTGCAAAATACTGCCATGGCAATTCCATAATACCTTCTTTGGAAGCTAATTCCATCTCTTCTTCTGCAATGTGACAAGCCTGTCTAACAACTTCCGTTCTTTCAGGAGTCGCTTCACCCATCACTCGCACTGCCAATCCTGGCCCAGGAAATGGTTGTCTTTGAGAAACGGATACTTCAAGATACTCTGCTAAACTTCTTACTTCATCTTTGTATAATTCTCTTATTGGCTCACAAAGGACCATATCCATATCTTCCGGTAAACCACCTACATTGTGATGAGATTTGATTGTATCACGTAAACCCCCTCCTGATTCTATCCAATCTGGTGCTATTGTTCCCTGAACCAGAAATTTACCTCCATATTCTTCAGCTTCTTTTTCAAATACTCGGATAAATAATTCTCCAATTATCTTCCTTTTCTCTTCTGGATCAATTACTCCTTTGAGACCTGCATAAAATTGCTCAGAAGCATCTACTACTTTGTGCTGAACTCCAAGCTCACTAAGCATAGATGAAACATATTCTGATTCTCCTACGCGCATATATCCTGTGTCCACATAAATGGCAAGAAGACTGTCTTTGACTGCCTTAGCTGCCAATACTGCTGCAACCGTAGAATCTACTCCGCCCGATGCAGCAATTATTGCTTTATCTGACAATTCAGTTTTCAACTTTTCTACTGACTCGGTTGTAAATTTCTCAGGATTGAAAAAAGCCATACTTTTGCCATTAGAAAGGGCTATAGTACTTTATCGCTACAAATCCTATTTAGTAGGCCTCTAATCCGGATACATGGCAAAGGAATTGGTATGGATTGATTTAGAAATGACTGGACTCAATCCACAAATTCATAAAATAATCGAAATTGCTACAATAATAACTGATTCTGAACTGAATATTATAGCTAAAGGACCTGATTTAGTTATCAATGCATCTGACCAGGAATTAAGTAAAATGAATGCATATGTTACAGATATGCACACCAAATCAGGACTGATTGGTGAAGTTAAAAAAAGCTCATTGACAATAAGAGAAGCTGAAATTGAAACATTGGAGTTTATTGACAAGCATATTAAATCTACAAACAAACCGCCTGTTTGCGGTAATTCAATAGGAACTGATAGGCGATTTTTAGATGCTCAAATGAATGATTTAGAAAATAGATTTCACTATAGGGTTGTCGACGTTTCTTCTATAAAAGAATTAGCAAATAGATGGTATCCTGATGTTGACCGAAATGTACCTTCTAAGGCTGAAAATCATAGAGCATTAGAGGATATTATAGAATCCATTGAAGAATTGAAATATTATAGGAAACAACTATTTATCTAATATGGCTGGAAAAAATGTTCTTGTAACTGGGGCAAACGGACATGTTGGATATACACTCACTAAATTACTCGTTGAAAGAGGATATAATGTTAGGGCAAGTGTAAGAGATAAAAAAAACAAAGAATTGACTAAGAATCTATCTAAATTTGATGTTGAAATTGTAAGTTTAGATTTAATGAAACCTGAAACTATAGAACCAGCTATGGAAAATATAGATGGTGTTTTTCAAGTAGCTGCAGTATACAAAAGTTGGGCTAAAGATCCTGAAGAAGAAATAATTAATCCATCAATAATTGGAGGAATAAATGTTCTAAAATGTGCGCATAATGCTGGAGTAAAAAAAATAATTTTTACGTCAAGTACTGCAGCCGTTGGGAGAAGCGGACCCAATGGTAAAGCTCTTACTGAAAAAGATTGGAACTCAGAATCAAAGCATCCTTATTCATATGCTAAAACCGAAGCTGAAAAAAGAGCTTGGGATTTTTCACGTGAAATGGACCTTAAGATGGTTGTAATGAACCCTACTGCAGTTATCGGACCTTATTTTCACAGACACACTCCAAGTACTTTTTTGTTTGATAAAATTTTAAAGAATGAACTACCGAGATTACCTCCGCAAACTTTTGGTTATGTAGATGTAAGAGATGTAGCATTAGCTCACATCCTTGCTTATGAAAATAATAATACCGAAGGAAGACATATTCTTTGTACAACCTGCTTGGATGGATTCGAATTGATGAACATAATAAAGGAAGTTGATCCTGAAATTAAAGTACCAACTAAGATTGCCCCTATGTGGCAATTAAGACTCTATGCTAGATTTGAAACTACAAAATCATGGTTTGGATACACTCCCGCCATTTCATCTGAGACTGTCAAAGAATACATGGGTAAAATAACCAATTACGATTCTAGTAAAGCAAGAGGTGTACTTGGATGGAATCCTATGGATATAGAAGATTCAGTTAGAGATACACTAAACTGGATTAGGCATAAATTGAATTAAGGATTTTTACAAACAATCATTTTAGTGTTTGTAGTAAAATTATTTACTCGTTCTTCACTCAAAACTTCCAGACCACACTTCTCTATTATTTGCTTGAAATCAACGTACTTTCCAAGGCCCAAACGCTTTCTAAAAGGATTCCAGAGTGTACCTATAATTCCTTTTTTAGCTTTATAATGATTAACTATTGCAATTAATCCCGAAGATTTCGTAACTCTAACTATTTCCTTTAGAACTACCTCAGGTTCAGCTACAACTGCAAGAGTGTGGGCCACAACGCAATGATCAAATTGGTTAGTGTCAAAATCAAGAACATGGGCATCCATCTGTTGAAAATTAATATCTGCTGCAAATTCTCCATTCTCTTGCCTTTTGCGTGCTTTGACCAACATTGGTTCACTATAATCAATAGCTTCTACTTTAACAAAATCAGGCACGTGAGTTAGTGAAATTCCAGTTCCAACTCCAACTTCTAGGATTTCATCTCCTTTTTGTAATTTAAGAGAATTATACATCTTTGAATGACCATCTGCAAAAGAAGGCGCCATAAATCTATCATATATTGGTGCATAAAGGCGGTAAATACCGTGCCTGTGCTTTCTCTTGCTATCTGTCATATGTGTATCATGAGTAATGGGTTTATACTATTAACATAGATCATCTAGATTTGACTTGTGATAAAACATACCACATTCCAAATAAGCCAACAAACATAATTGTGGCTGAACCGAAACCAGGATCTGCACCATCCCATGATGACGGGTCTTGCAATATGCCATCGCCTTTAGTAGATACAAGCCAAACAAAATAGGCTGAAGAAGACGACATCAAAAATATGAACGAAGCTATAACATATTTTACATGGTTTGGAAGGGTCTTACCTGTTGCATAATATTCAAACATAGAAGTGCCAAAATATTTGTTTGATAATGACCAGCGAAAAAGAGCCTCATTGGATAAAGAAAAAAGAAAAGCTGCTGGCACAGCCCAAGAAACTGTAGGCCATCCCGGAACCCAAATTCCAATTATTGCAAATAAAACAAAAAGATAACCTAATAATACATAAATTTTGGTCTTAAATGGACTACTAGATACAAAATATTTTTCTACGATTTCATCTATTGTTTCCAATCTTTCAGAATTAGCCATCTTTGATATAATATTGTATTAGAGTGGTTCATTAAAGGTTACTTTCGGCCACCCTAAATCCAAAATGAAGAATAATCATTTATAATGTAGGTTTTTCGAGTATATGAATAAAAGTATTCTTTGTGTCTTATTAGTGATGGCTACATCATTTACAGGATGCATGGAAGAATCAAAAAATAATGATTATTATCCTGACATTAAAGATAGACATGAACTAGATTGGAATATGACGCATACTTTTTCAAAAGTTTTAGAAACTGGACCTCATTATGCCTTAGAAGTACAAGATGCCACATTCACAGTTGATACTAGTAGTGTTTGGGAAAGTGGCCCTGCTGAAGCTGATATACATCTTTCTTACTGGTTGCCAAGTAATACTCTGAAAGGTGAAAAAGTACCTGTAATTGCTGTTATTAGTCCCTATTTCTCATTTGGTCAACCAGGTGATGAATCTGGACATACTGGAATTGTGGGTGCAGGTCGTGGAGAATTTATATTTGAAAATTTTATTCCCCATGGGTATGCTTTTGCCCAAGTAGCTGTATTTGGAACTGAACTTTCTACAGGATGCTTTGACTATAGGGGTGCGGGTGAAGGTTTAGGAATACATCATGCTGTTGAATGGCTTGGAAGTCAGGAATGGAGCAACGGCCACGTTGGACTATACGGCAAATCCTACGAAGGTGCTACACAATGGGAAGCTGCAGCTTTAGGTAGTGAATATCTAAAAACAATTGTTCCTATTAGTGGTACGACTGCCTTGCATCCTCTTCTTTACAAGAATGGTAGTGCTGAAGCTAGATCTCAAATAATGCATATGATTTATTTTTCAAGTACTGTAGATTATAATCAAGATGATATTGACAATATTTGTCCAGATATTGCTGAAGGGTTAGTTGCTGGGCCTATTACGTACGGTGCTGGTGAATTAGATCCCTACATGCAAAATTATTATAATGAGAGATCACATATTGATAAAGCATTCCAAAATTGGAAAGGTTCTGTTTATTGGATACAAGGATTACAAGATTGGAATGTTGATCCACATCAAGTATTTAGTAGTCCTGATGGAACGCCTTGGTACCAAATTTATCAAGATGCTGGGTTTGATGTAAAAGGAATGCTAGGCCAATGGGAACATAACTATCCGGACCAATGGACAAAACACAATGTTCAAGAAACGGGTTATGGAGCTGAAGCAATACACAATATGACTCGGTGGGACTGGGCTCAAGATTTATTTGAATGGTTTGAATATTATCTAAAAGGAATCGGGCCAAAACCTGATTTAAATGTTCAAGTTCAACGTAATGATGGACAGTGGAGAATTGAGAATACTTGGCCTCCAAGAGATAATGAAAAAGTAACAATATCACTAGCTGATTGTCAAAATACTGGCGCTTTCGTTACTGGCCTCTCAGTTGTTGGAGGTGTAAGTCAACAAAGTATTACATTGGATTGTCCGGCCCTTTCTGAAACTGAGACTACATATATTTCAGGCCTTGTTAAACTTCACTTAGATACAATAGCTTTTTTTGATGGTGGACAAATATTTGCTGAAATGCAAGATGCTACTACTGGTATGAGACTAGGACATGCCACCATGGATATCCGCTATCATGCAGGTGGTTCAGAACCTCAAACTGTTCTCCCAAATGAAAGAGTAATGATGATGATGGAATTTCAAGCGATAGATGCATTAATTCCTGCAGGCCATGGAATCCGATTAGTGCTAACAGATACTGGTGAAGATTACTTGGCCCCACTTTGTGGGAATGCTTGTCCAATACATGTATTATCTGAGACATCAAATATTATAATTCCTTTTATTGACATTGATGGAAACCAAGTTTTCATTACTCCTCAATCTACTGAGGCTGCTAATAATCAATAATTAAGACAACAAGATAGTTTGAGTGCCTTTAACCGATATATTCTCATAAGTTATGAAAATTTTAATAGTACAATTATCAGAACATATATCAAAATTATTTTCATATATCATAATGGTCTCATCCTGTTCCCAAAAGTCTGACTTAAAAGTGGATTCAATTATTGTACATTTTGCAGGGCTTACAAGAAGAGGGTTCGAAAGCGCTGGAAAATCACTATCCTCTAATGCACTTACTAGAAATGAAACATAACGAGGCTCGTCCTCATCATTATAATAACTTAAAAATTTAATTTTAAAATAATTACCATTATTATTAATTACATAAATTTTATCTTCAGGTTCCACTCTATGAGTTGTAATCTTATAATCATACCAATCTAACCTTTCATCACTATTTTCTGTAAACTCTTGATTAGGGATATTGATAAGATCTTCAAAATTAACATCGTCAATTATAGTACCGGTAACATTCTCAGATAAATAAATGTCTGTTTTTGAGAACCTTAAATTGAAGTTGGAAACGCTACCTTCTAAAAGGTTAGACAAATCAAGATAAGTAAAATCATCTTCTGATGTTGCATCAACTGTTACTGTAAATGTAACTCCGTCTGAACTTAATTTAGGTGCGATTTTGGACTTGCCTATTTCATTAGAGGTAAAATTACCCTTAGAACAAGCCATTCTCTCGGTGCCGTTATCTATACTCACACTTAACTTAGACCACTCCAGAGACTCTTCTGAATTTGAAAATGAAATATCAAATAAAGAATTATTTTTTTCCATCGTTACATTATTTACTGAATCTACGGCTAAATACTCATTTTTAGTTCCTAAATCTTCTTCATATGAACTAATCATGACGAACCATATACCTCCTAGAACGATTAATAACAATACAATACCTGCACCTAAATTCCTAAGATTCATCATTTTTACTCCTTAATATCGCTTCAAAAAGACTTGGATATTTGTAATTTACATCATCTACGAAGAAGGATCTTGCTTTAATTGATAAAAGATCAATTATAACAACTACAAAAAACAAAACTATGAGAAGAGCCATAACTTTATCATATTGCAAAAATTTAAGATAAGTAGAAATATAATAGCCAATTCCTCCTGCACCCACTATACCTATCACTGAACCATGCCTCACATTATATTCAAACATGAATAATAGTTGAGATATCAAATTATTAGCAGATTCTGGAATTACTACTCTCATTATTATTTCAAAATTACTCAGACCCATAGCTTTTGCCGCATCTAAAGGATCTTTGGAGAGGCCTTCTATTGTCTCGTACTGCAATTTACCCAGATAGCCTATTGTGTAAAAAGTCATAGCCATTACTCCTGAAATAGGGCCTAGACCTATTAAAATGACAAAAAATATCGCCCAGATAAGGCTAGGTAAAGTTCGCATTCCAGATAATAGAAACCGGAAAGGTAACGCTATTGAATCTCGGTACAAATTTCTAGAAGCAAGTGTAGAAAGTGGTAAACTTAAGATAAAACCAAGACCTGTAGAAACAAAAGCAATTTTTAAAGTTTCAACAATCCCAATATATGCTGGAGAACAAAGTATATCCCAATTTCTATCACAAACTGGGTATGATCTTGCCTCTAGTACTTTCCAATTTGGAGGCCAAAGAGATTCATAAAAAAATACTCCCAGGTTATCTAAACTGTTTTCAATACTAGTCCAATCTCCATCGACTAAATCAACAAAAACAAACCATGTTGTTAAAATGATTAATAATGAAAATATAGGATACTTCTTTCTTTTAAGAAATATTTCCATATCAAAGTTCATTGAACAACCTCTATTAGTGCGGAAGTACCTGAATCCAAATTTTTCTCTAACTTAAAACAACGATCTGCTAATTTTGCCCTCTCGAGATTGTGTTCTACAATAATTAAAGTAACTTCATTTGCCTTGACATATTCTCTCATAACATTCCAAACATTAGCTGCAGTCTTATCATCTAATTCACTCAGAAATTCATCTGCAAGAATAAGTTTAGGACTTTGAGCCATCGTTCTGGCGATTGCTACGCGTCGTTGTTGCCCACCTGAAAGATACTTGATTGGCTCATCAATTTTATGAGATATGTCCATTAATGCAATCGACTCTTTAACATTATCAATTACTTTTTCCTCGTGAAAACCAGTTATGGATCTAAAAATAGATTCATTACATACTGCCCCTTCTAGTACATTAAAATATACTGTTTCATGCTTAATTAATCCTAATTTTTGAGGTATGTAACCCACACTTCCTCTTTGTGGAGTGGAATATGAACCAAAAACAGCTAATTTGCCTCCGATTGGACGCACTAAATGCGCTATGTTTTTCAGAAAGGTAGTTTTTCCTATTCCTGATTCACCAATTATAGAAATGATTTCTCCTCGATCTATTTGGAAATTTTTTATATTGGCAAGAATGGTAGATGAGGAATAGCCTATCTTTAAATCTACTGCACTTACTATACTGTTCATATACCTCTGGAGTCCTCCGTAAAGGTCGCACTATTTACCGTTACATCACAGGTACTCTGAGGTTCGTGCTTGATGAGCCCATCGGTGTGACATGAAATCATGTATAAGGCCCAACATGCACGAGTAATTCTCTCTCATAGTACTTGGACGAAAGTATGAGAGAAAATAACTTCATTTACTAAATATCTGAATAAGTTATTATTCGGATATCTCGTATTTTGTGTCGTAGTAGTTACTTATTCCAGGAAGTGCCGAAATTAAGCTGCTGTAAGAACCAAGATGTTCTTGCGTATTAGCTTCAACTAATCCTGAAGTGCCTAATATATTAGACATAATTTCTCCACCACATGTATTTCTTTCAGAGGTACTATCTACTTGATGTGTTACCGTATTGTAACATCCAGTGTATGTTTCACCTTGCATTTCATAATCTACGACATACATTTCATCATTCATAGCAAGTAATGCATTCAAAATCGCAGTTCTAGTCTGAACATCCAACTTATCTGGATTATACATTACTGGATGAGATGGAGCTTGTCCAAAAGCCGGTAATGGCACGTATTCATCTCTTGATAAACACCAGTCTTGATTCAAACTAACATTCTCATTACCACAATATGAATCTACTGTTGAATCTTTAGCAAAAGCCACATCACCAAATCCTTCCGACAAACATTTTACAGCTCCAGAATATCCGTAGTATGGTGTACCTGATTCAGGGATACTAGCATTGTCGCTAAAGAAATTCAAAATAGTATTCCTTAATGATTCAATATCATCATTGTCACCTACTACTTCTGCATAATCATTAGATATTAAATATCCCATAGGCAAGAGCATTCCTGCAGATTTTAGCCATCCTGTATGGCATGAAGTTTTACCTTCAAGTAAAGCAAAAGGATCGGTTGAGGCATCGTCATCATTCAATGCTGTTGCCATCTCAGAGTCTTTGTGTACCCATGCATGCGCATTGTAATATGTTCGACCGTCAGATTTTGTATCTGCTGCCATTGTTGCTAGCCCATATTGTTTCCAAGCTACCCATGCAGCTCCTCCGTCCATGAAAGCTATATCTGCATTACCAAACCTTAAAGCTTCAATTATTGAACCTTCTGAAGTTGTTGGGTACAATGTAACTTCTACGCCAGTTTGAGCAGCTATGAAATCAGCCATGGCTTGAGGATTCTCATCAGGATTTTCATAATCATCTTTCACTTCATAAGCAATTCTTATTTTAGATATTGTAGGAGTTACTGTCTCATTAATGGTAAACTTATCTTTATAGTACGCATTAATTCCTGGAATATCTTCAATCAAATTACCATAAGATCCTAGGTGTTCTTCTGCAGTTACTTTAGTAATACCTGGAGTTCCTAGTATTGTCTCTAATATTTTTGAACCGGCATCAGTTTCATTCATAGCAACTAATGCATTTTGAATTTTAGTTTTAGTCTCAGCATTAACAAATTCAGGATTATACATAACTGGATGGGAAGGGGCTGAACCGTACGAAGGCAAGAGAACATAGTTATCTCTTGAAAGACACCAATCTTCGTTGTCTGCTGCCACTTCATTAGCACAGTATCCATCAACTGTAGAATCTTTTGCAAATGCAACATGACCTGCACCTTCAGATAGACATTTTACTGCACCTGAGTAACTGTAGTAAGGAGTGCCTGATTCGGGAATACTTGCATCATCACTGAAGAAATTAAGAACTGTGGCCCTTAATGATTCGATATCATTTGGATCTCCAATAACATTAGCATATCCATTTCCTATCAAGAAACCCATAGGAAGAAGCATACCTGCTGATTTTAACCATCCAGTATGGCAAGAAGTTTTCCCTGCCAATAATGAAAATGGATCAGTAGTAGCATCATCATCTAGATAAGCTGTTGCCATTTCAGAATCTTTCAAAACAACTGCGTGTGCATCATAGTGAGTTCTTCCGTCACTTTTTTGATCTGCAGCCATTGCATCGAGACCATATTGCTTCCATCCAACCCATGCTGCAGCCCCATCCATGAAGGCAATGTGAGCATTACCAAATCTTAAAGCTTCAATTATTGAACCTTCAGAAGTGATTGGATATAATTTCACATTCATTTTTAATTCATTAGTGAGATAATCAGCCATGACTTGAGGATTCTCGTCTGGATTCTCATAATCATCTTTTACTTCATAGGCTATGATTAAGTCTTCTGAATATGACGTTGCTTTATCATCGTCATCATCACTGCTTAAACACCCAGTAAAACTGGTGAATACAAACAGCATAGCGAGGGCAAATGTACTTGTTTTTTTCAACATTTTTTGCTTCCTTTAGGGTTTAGGTCACCCTAATTTAGGTTAGCCTAAAAAATAGGAGTATATATAATTTAGGCTGCCCTAAAAAAAGAAAAGTATATCTTTTATATCTATGACTTTTTAGTATCGTATGGCAAGTATGGATGCGCTATCTGAAAGTGCTGAGATGATGGTAAAAAATATCAATGAATTAGCATCAAATGGTGAAAGAGTTAGAACATCTGATTTATCAACAAAGACTGAACTAAAACCTGCTACAGTAACTGAAATGATACAGAGATTAGGTGACATTGGTTTAGTAGATTATGAACCCTATCATGGAGTACATTTGACAAAACAAGGACAACATGTAGCTGATGTAATTGAACATCGTTTTAACATACTTCAACGATTCTTAGTAGAAATTTTAGATGTAAATAAAACTGAAGCTGCCGAAGTAGCTTGTAGAATGGAACACGTATTAACAAGAGATGTCGAACACAAGTTAACTACATTTCTAGGAGTAGATCCAAAAAAAGAATCTGAACTATTTTGTCATAAAATAAGCATAGATGATGAGACTGATCCTAATTACTTACCATTAACAAATTTCCAGGAAGGTAAAGAAGGTAAAATTAGAATTGTATTCTTGAATGATGAACTAAATGAAATTTTATCTGAAAAAGGATTAACGCCTGGAGATAATATCTTACTGAAAAAAGCTACAGATGAAAGGTTTGACATTGAAACTAAAAAAGGCATAGTCTCAATTGATAAACAAATGGCTTCTAAAATTATTATTCAGAATCAATGAGCTCGAAAGGTGTTTTGTATATTGTAATAAGTGGACTTAAAGAGTATAAAAGAGCTAAAGAAGCTTTGAGAATAGCTGAATATCAAGCCGGTGATGGTCGCAATCTAGCTTTAATGCTTCAAGGTGAAGGAATCAACTGGATAGAAGAAGGAAATGAAGCCATTAGAAAAGAAATACAAACCTCAATAGGAGTAATACATGAATTAGGATGTCCTATCTTTCTTTGTGGAGCTTCATTAAATGAAAATGGATTATCTCCAAGAATGGGAGAATATAAATTTTCAGTATCATCAGCCCCTAGAAGAATCAGTCAAGTAGTTGAAAAGGGTTGGCAATTGGCCGTATTTTAATAAAAAATATTAAAGTTCTTCGAGAAGTTGTTTACACCAAGCTTCGACTCTTTCATCTGTCATCTCACCTTGATTATCTTCATCCAAAGATAAACCACAGAATTTTCCATCTATTAAGCCTCTAGATTCATCGAAATCATAACCCTCTATTGAAGTAAAACCAAAGCATTGTCCGCCACCTGCCATCACTTTTTCATAAATCATACCCATACCATCTTGGAATGTATCTGGATATCCTAGTTGATCTCCTTGGCCAAATATAGCAAATTTGACTCCATTAAAATCCATTCCTTCCATATCATCAATTAGGTCAATCCAATCATCCTGAGCCTCACCCACATACCATGTTGAAATACCCATCAAAAGAAAATCATATCCTAATAAATCTCCAGCCTCTATTGAACTAACGTCTTGAACTGTACAATCATGATCACTGAAATGCCCCTCAATTAATTCTGCTGCAGTTTCTGTATTGCCTGTGCTTGAACCGAAAAATATGCCTATTTTCATAATAATGTTGCCTCTTATTTCATTATTATCTTGGACGCTATTTGTAATTTTCGCAACTAATTCTTATCTATCAAAAAGGCTATAACTAGGCCTCTCATGTAAAAAATATAGCTATTATTATGTTAATTTGCTATAGGAAATAAAAAATGAGTACAATTCAAGTAACAGATACCGATTTTGAAAAAACTATTAACGATAATGAACTCGTATTAGTTGATTTTTGGGCACCGTGGTGTGGCCCTTGTAAGGCCCTAGGCCCAGTTTTGGATGAAATAGCTTCCGAAAATCAAAACATAGTTATTGCAAAAATGAATACTGATGAAAATCCAAATACCTCATCTCAGCATGGAATTATGTCCATACCAACAATGATGATTTTCAAAAATGGTGAATTAGTTGATAGATTGGTTGGAGCTATGCCAAAAGATGCAGTTATGCAAAAAATAGAACCACACTTCTAAGAATAACTAATCCTAACGTCAGAATTTGTTAATTCTTTAATCAAAGACTCTGTATCTAAAATATTTAAATTGCAGACTAAAGTATATACTTCATACATCTTATGAAAACTACTAATTTCTACTTTTGAATAATCCTCATATTTAGTTATACTTACGTTTAGAATTTTTACAATAGGTATTCCTCCTTCGCGTGGTTCTCCAGTTAAAAGTGAAGATATCTCTTCTTTACGGAACCCTCCTCCTTCTAGAACTAAATGATCTCCATATATCATCAACCACCTATCTTTTACTTTTACATCTTTCCAAGCTAAGCTAGCTGGAAGTGGAGGCCCATCGATAAATAACTCCTTGGGTTCACCCCAATCATCTTCATTCCAAACATTATTCTCTAATAAAAAACCTATAGGCAACCAATCTTCACCATCCCAAAATCTTGCGTCTTTCGATAATAGCCCTTTACCTAAATCTGCTATCAATCTTTTCTCGGCAATAGGACCGTAAACTTCTTCGTCTACTTTAACTAAATACTCTTGCTCAATTTCTGGATCACTCATTTTGCCTCGTAAATATATGCACTATTAGAATCTAAATCGGGCATTTCTCCCAATCTCCAACCTGGAGCTGTTGTCTCAGCGTAATAATAACTAATTTCATTTGATTTGCCTTCATTTAAGATGTAATGCACCCCTTCAGCTCCAGTGACATTTATGCCTACTGCTGCATGCCCATAACCATCCCATGCTTCGGGTATTAATATTATAGATGCGTCAAAACCTAGAATTTCGACTAAGGAAATTAAAAGTGCTGAAGTATCTTCACAATCTCCCGTCTGATCTACTAAAGTTTCTATAGGATATCTCGGATATTCACCAACGCCTGCTGTTATGTTATCTTCTGAATATTTCAATGATTGTGAAAAACTAAGAATAAAATCAATTTCATCTAAAAGTGTAAAATCTTCTTCCTGAGATATATTGTGCAGTATATTGGCTATTTCTAGTAATTCATAATCATCAATTGTAACAAAGTTAAGATAATCTCTATATTCAGATATCATATGTGGTTGACTTACATAATACGAATATCGTTCAGGATCAAAAGTATAACTAAATTGGTACTCAGTCATACGGAATAGCCATTTGAATGATTTAAGATAACCAAAATTAAAAACCTCAATCTCCAAAACTAAGGAGGCATCATTTGAATCATTTGAATTATCTAAACTACCATTAAGTGTTTGATTAGTTTTGTTCCATGTTCTTGTCTCTAGATTAAAAATTATTGTATATGTATATGTAGAATTTGAACTACTTATATCTAATTCCTCTGAATTACGGTATTTTAAAAAATAGGCTACTACTGTAAATTCATGAAATGTTTGATTATCTGGAATATTATACTCAAAATCTGCAGTTAAATTGAAATCTTCTTGCCAAGGAACATTCCATGGATTACCTGCATTATCAAAACGCTTTAATTGCTCGTTACCTTGATATAAAAAGAAAATAACTGGTGCAGTTCTCTTATTATTCTGTTTATCAATTAATTGAATTTCCGTAAAACTAAATTTCAATGCTAAATCATTATATTGATCTATATCTTCTGAATCATTAAAACCATCATTATCGTCATCTGTATCTGTATTATCACCTATACCATCTAAATCATTATCTGAATTCTCTAAAGAATTAAAGGGGAAAAAATCATCAGAATCGTTAAAGCCATCATTATCATCATCAATATCTAAATTATCACCTATACCATCAGAGTCATTATCATTCCACTCACTAGAATCTCTTGGAAATGAATCTTCAGAATTGGGTACGCCATCAAAATCGGCATCGTATAACATTTGATTAAATATAGCTCCAACTAAAAGACCAATCACTAAAATCGTGGATAATTTGACACTTGATTTCATTACAAACCTAATAATATAGGTAATTCGCGCATGTTTGTAAAAGGTTCGGCCCCTGCCTCTATTAATTCCTCTTTTGTGCTCATCTTAACTAAGCCAAGTACCCTTATTCCAGCTCTAACTGAAGCTGTAACACCCGGAATACTATCCTCAATAACTACACATTCCTCTTTTGAAAAACCCATTTTTTCTACAGCATACAAAAAAAGATCTGGTGCAGGTTTTGGATTTGATACCTCTGATGCTGTGTAAACTCTACCTTCAAAATACTTGTAAAGTCCTGTTAACTTTAACGAACTCTCTACGTGCCCTGGCCTACCATTTGAAGCCACACATGTTTCTATTTTTAAAGAATCTAATACTTCAGAAATTCCATCCATAGGAACTAAATCTAACTTATAAGCATCTGATACTTTTCCTACTAATCTAGGTATCCAATCTTCTGGCAAATCCTTTCCCGACATTTCTCTCATTCCGTAAACAACTGCATCTATTGTTTTACCTCCCCATAATCTCGTTGCTTCTTCCCAAGTCATATCTATTCCTAATTCTCCTGCCATTTCAGCTATGACTTTGTTAGTCAAAGGCTCACTATCTACTAGTGTTCCATCGCAATCAAAAATAATACACTTGACTTTTTTCAATAAACTGTCACATCCAATGATTTCATTATTTCCCTCAAAAATGAAGTTGCATAAGTACCCTTGTGTAACCAAAAACTAAATACTGGATTGCCTGAATCAAAGTCTACTTTAATATCATTATATTTTTGAAACAAAGGCCTATACATACCATAAGAAGATAATTCAGGTATGTCGTCAATTATAAAGTCTTCAAATTTAACTCCTAAATCATCCATTATTTCTTTTTCCAATTCTCCTTGCCTTCCCTTTGAAAATGTACTTTTAGCTCCAGGCAATAATCCTGCGACCCAAGCCTTCCCCTCACGGCATCTTTTCGATAGTTTGGACTGATTTCTTTCTGTAACTTCAATTGTAACTCTTTGATCGGGACCTCCATAACCGTCTGCAGGCATAACTAGATCACCAATTTGAGGGAAACAAGCATCCATCCCTTCTCTTATTCTCATATCAAGAACTTTGTTGAAGATTAAGCTTTGATAACCATGTACTAACATTTTAGATAAACTCTCAGGAAGCTGAAGAATAGCGCCAGTAAAATCGTCTTTATTCCTAGATAAATGGCCTAATAGCTGTCTTTCAAAGAGCATGTGTCTAGGGAATTTATCAAGTGATTTGACAAAGTCTCTAGTTTCCAACAAATACTCTCGACCTTCATGGCCTGCAAAATTTGGTGAACCGAGAGTTAAATAATCTAAAACTGCACCTTCATAATCTCCATGAACTATTTTCTCTCCAACTATATGAGTTATTGGTCTAACTGAACCGAATCTTTGCACGCCGAAATAGTTAGGGAAAAATCCATCTAGCTCTGAAAAAATATCCTTAATCTTATTCTCACTATTGCTTGAATTTGTCACTTTTATCTTGAATTTATTCCCTACTAAATTACCTAATCTTATCGGTTTTATTGAACTGTGTTGAAAAGCAAGTTCAATATTTTCCAAGTCAAGTACAGATAGCTTATCTACAGAAGTTCTAATTGAGAAGTGTTGATTTGTAACTGCCCTCTTATCTTTAGTTCCTGCAAATCCGATCGATTTTAAGCCTATTCCTAACTTACGTGATAATTCTTTTACTAAAACATGAGTGTCCCAATTTTTAGCCTTAATTTTTACAATTTGATGCTTGCCACTTTGGTTTTCCTGCATCCAAATCCAATGAGAACGCCCCGGTATTGAAACCACTTCATCTACAACAAAGTCGTCTGCTGCCTTCCTAAGTTTCCCTCCAATCCCTGAACTCTTTGAAAAAAAAGATTCTGAGCCAACAACGTGTTGACTAACTACACTCATTCACTTTGAAATCGCTTTACTAGTGACTTTTATATCTGCGATTATTTTCTCAACTGCTTTCAAAACTGAAGCTTTTGGCGTACCTTTCTTTGTACGGACATAAAATTTAGGATTATCTAATACTATGTGGCCCATGTAATAGGAAGCATAATCAACATTTGGATTTGCAAGTGTGTGATTCATAAGAGGTCCAAGCAAAGTTTCACTCGCACCATGAATCTCAAACTCCAACTCGTTTTTAGTTTTGTTTACTACTGTAACTTCCATAGGATTGCATGGACAAAAAGGGTCATTATAAAGATTGGGCAAATTTAGTGGCTTTAATTCTTACATCATGAGGTGCATTTGTTTTAATCCCTAAAGGTGAAAACACACTACCGCTCGCAAAAAAACCTTCATTCATAATACATTCAATTATTTTGAGTTTTTTAGGTGTTTGCCCTATTTCTGCATCTCTTGCCATATCATTTATGTCAAATAGACCTGGCGGACCGTCTGCTTCTTTTCTTAATATATCAAAAAATTTACCTAAGCGCCCGTCGCAATTTTCTGGAACTAAATTAAGTTGTATTATTTTCTCCATCCAAAGAGGACCTGCAGAATCTGTAGATTCTGTATTCAATACTTCCATTTCATAATTAAGCCATTTTAAGGAAATATCTTTCTTTTCAATAATTTTTAAGAAAACGCGCAAATGATGACCTTCAGAATAGGATAACAAAGGTTCAATACTTTTATCATGTTTTCTAGCTAGTGTTTGAATTCTACCTAATAATATTCTTATTCCCACTTCTTTTGCTGCCACTCTTTTCATGGAATAAGAGCCATATCTTTTGAAACAAATTGATGGTTTAGCACCACAAAGAACGGCTGTATCTGTAGCTGCTACCCCTAGAATGCCTCCATCTTTTATATTTTCAATTACTGCATCAAGATAAGGTGCTGGAGTGCCAAAAGGATCTATATCTATCCAATCATATTTTCTTTGCTTTACTATATCTTGAACATCAGCATGAAATACTTGTGATTTCAAATTATTTAATATCAAATTATCTTTTATCGCATCTATTGCCAATTTTGAAGTATCGCAGAACTCAACATTAAAATTACACTCAAGTGCAAGACGAATTCCTCTAATTCCTGAAGCTGCCATTCCATCTAAAAATAATCCTCCAAAATCTAACTTTTTTGCAAATTCTACGTTCAAATCTCTACTAAATTTCATAGAAGGATTATAAAAAACTCCTTTAATCTTACCCGGGCCTTTATCTTTACCAGATAGATTTGCTCTAAAATTTGCCTTACCTTCTTGGTGCTCTATCAAACCATTCCAGTTTTTAATATATTAACAGCCTTAGAAGGTAAAATTGCTGAATTAATAGGAGTCACTTCAAGAGTTCTTAAATCGTCACGTTTTCGAATAGACTGAAGCAACGGATTTCTAGAACGCTTATGCATTGTTATCAACATAGGTTTACCACATTTTAACGCTTCTTTGAGAACTGCACTAAATTCTTTGGATTCTGAAACTAATTTTCCAACTTCATCAACTAAAATTAGGTCCGATTCCTCAATTGCTTTTTGAACCGAAGCCGTTGCAATTCTATTCACCGCGTCAAGTCTGATACCTAACGGAGTTGATTCTGGATTTCTCCCTGGGACCTTTGGTTTAACATCCCACCTTACGGAAGCTGATAATTCTTCTTCACCAGTTATGAAATCTTTGAGATTATATCCGACTAATTCACCTTCTTCTCGTATAGGGTGTGTGGTAAATCCACCTATACTGAATTTTTCTTCAACCATTTTAGCAATTCTCAGAACAGTTTTGGTTTTACCAGTACCTGGCTGACCAGAGATAGCTACTTTCACGGGAACCATATAGAATGCCTTAATTGAAAAGTCGATATAAGTATTTATGCCTATGAATTATATTCTAAACGCTCGGGACAATTTTTCCTCCGCGAACAACTATTACACTTACCTGCCCTTTTGTGATTTCTATGAGCTTCCAACTTTCCTGCTAGAATATCATTCATTTCGTCTAATTTATCAATTACAAGATTTTTTAACTTTGTATCCCAAATAATTTCATGCGGTTTATTATCAAAGCCATATCGTATTTGCCCTAAAGGTGGCTTTTTTTCAAAAGTCTCTTCGGCAAGTAAACAATAAGCTCCAATCTGCAACACGTGGCTGAAAAATGGCGCTCTAGGAGGCCTACCTGTCTTAACTTCTACTGGAATGCGATCATCACCTTTCTTTATGATATAATCTGGGCGGCCTGCTAAATTATAATTTGATGATTTCAGTATAGGAGTATCTTCTGTTAAACCATCTGGAGTCTCAATTGTTTCTTCACCTAATTTATAATCATCTCGAAGCTTATCAATTTTCTCTGTAGAAACTAAAAGTTTGTAAAGGAAAAAAGAAGCTACAAGCATCCAACCAATACCTATTATCAAAAGTATAACTCCTAAATTCAATCGCAGATTATCTGTAGAAAGCCAAAGAATCACAAGCGCTACAGTAACTACGGCCATTATCATTCCAACGACAATTAATAACGTAGATGATGTCTCACGAGACTTCTTTTCTTCTACTAATAAATTTGTTAGAGAAGTACCTATTTCTTTATGTTTTTCAACACCTGAGCTTACTTCTTCGCCCTCTGCATCTATACCTTTTAAGTCTAAATGCCAAGATAGTGGGCAATAGCCGTATCGCTCCATCTCTGAAGCTGAAATAATATGTTTGCTCATGGGGTTAAGTCCGGAATTTAGTCGGAGTCACCTAAAGAGTACGTAATAAAAAAATTAGTGCACTGCACTAAAAGCTGAAATACTGATCATGCCAAGCTAAATTACCATAATCTGCAATTTTATAATTATAATTTAATACTTGCTTACCTTCTTCTGAATTAAACTCCATCGTAATTATCAATTCATAAGAATCTGCATGAGGGCCATCAAAAATTAATACGGGCAATTTTACTGATTGCTTGGGATTCAAAGCTCCAGGATAGTGAGTTTCTGTCTGAAGTAACTCTGTAGAATTCCAAACAGCCAATTTTACTTTAAGATCAACAATCTCTTTAGTTCCCGTATTACTAACTTTTGACTGCACAAAAAGGCCTGAATATGAGCTGTGATAAACGGTATCAATTTCAACTTCAGTTCTAGGTAAAAAATAAGAGTAGCAAAGTAAAACCAATAAAACTGCAACAATTATTACTACAAACTTTCCCATGATTTTGCGTTGTTCTACTAAACTCATAATGTAGCCCCTATCGAAGAAATTAAACTCATACCTGGCTCTGGGATGATATAATGCTTCTCATTATCTCCAAACTCAGTATCCATTCCGTTTTTTTGTATTCCAAGCCATGTTGGAAGAATATTATATCCTGCCACTTCTTTCACACGAAGATCCATCATAACTGCGGAAGTTTTTAGTTTAATTGGACCTAAACTTAACTCTCCCCCTATTGCAAAAGATAATTGACCTCCTTCGCTGTTTAACATCTCAAAAACAGGATATAAACCAAATAATTGATTAGGGATTATCTCAACATGCTTTATGTCTACTGCATGTATTACCATGTAATCCAAATGAAATTGAGGCGTTGCTGGAGAAGTTGTTGTTGTTAGATATGCACTTTCTATACCTTGAGGAGAATCGATAACATAGTTAACACCATCTAATATCATAGTAGTATTATCTCCTACATTCTTAACATCGATAAAAGTACCTGAATGTCCGCCAGTATATCCTTCATCAACTATTAACATAATATCAATCTCTTTAGAGCTAGTTGTTACAAACAAGTCTGGAAAACCTTGAAATACAAATGATTCATCCATATCAAACTCAAAATTAGGATTAATACCCATATGAAATTCTTCAGGGACATCATGCACTATTGCCTGAGCAGACTTCCAAGAACCATAGTCACGATTAGCAGTCTTAACCCAAACATAATCCATTCCTTTATCTGCTTTGTAAATTATATCTATTTCTTTACCAACTATGACATCCGCCCGTAATTCATTAGGTACTGATGAAAAGTAAACCTCATTAAATGAAGGTCGAGTCATATTATGCGTTCTAAGGTAAGCTCTACCTATTCCTCCGGTTTGCTTAATATCAAAGATAGCATCTAAATCTCGTTCACTTGTTTTTCCAGTTTGAAAATAAGCTTGAATATTATTATTTTGCTGAACTTCGTCTAAGAATAATTCTATGGCAGTTTCATTCTTACCTCTATTAATATCTAAGTAAATCCAAGGTGTAACTGGTGACCAATCGCCTAAATTCAAATTAATTTTATCTGGATCTCCAAACTCAGTTGATAATTGAGCCGAAGTCAAAGTTCCTTCTAAATACATCTTAAGAACATCTCCTTGATCATCTTGTCTCAATAATATACCATGAGTCCAAGCTGTATCCATCTCACTAGTATTTCCTGATTCAATACCTAATATTATCCTTGATGGTGCACTCGAAGAACTGAAATTTGCGTAGATATCGTCACCCAAACCAATATCTAAATCAACTCTTTCTGGAACCTCAGGGATTGAAAGCTCGAGATTTGTTTCAGATTCTTCATCTGTAATCGATGCAAATAAGGAACCAAGCTGCTTATTGGTCAATAAGGAAATATTTCCAACGATTGGCGCATCGGCATCCTCTAAATCAGATAAAAAAATTGAAGCATTAACATCTACTTCTTCAGGTAAATCATCTATCCTCAATAATACACTTCTGTTAGCAAAATTTGTGACATCTACTAGAATACTACTCATTGCTGGTGAGTTCCCATTGAAATCTTCAAGGACTACGTCTACTGTAGTACCTACTTCTTCTACATCAAGTAAATTAAGTGATACTTTTGGTGAAATACCGGTAATGTAAATTTTTGCATCCATACCTCCTTCATCAGACATATTGAGAGACACTCCCTCAATCCAATTTGTTACTAAACCTTCTGTTTCCCCAAGTTGTAAATCTAAAGCTAAAAAGTCTATAGGTTGGTTTGAACTTATGTCAACACCAAAATTACTTCCCTGGATGTCTAAAGATAACTGCATATCGCTTGGCAATCTAGGAATTAATGCTTCAAGATGATATGGATTATCGTCTTCCTTTTGATCAATTACTAGATAAATAGGACCTACGGGTTGATCTGTCTTAAATTGTATATCTCCTGTAAGTGTTAAGTTATCAACTGTTGCATTAAGAACTAAATCTGCATTTAATTCTAAATCTAACCCTTCAGGTATTCCTTCTACAAAAGCAGTTACTTCTGGCCCTATAATTCCTTCTTCTCTGAAAATAATATAATCTGATTTACCAGCATAATTAAAATCTGCTAATTCTAATTCTAAATCAATTTTATCGCCTCGAGAAGTGTAATTTGCATCGACGGTCTGAGGTAAATCTTTGAAAAGCATACGGGCACCAAGAATTGTCTCATCACCAATATTTTTCTGACTAGACCAAAGACCCTCTACCCAAACTGGTTCTTCGTCTAATAGAGATACATTGCCCTTGTCAACCCAAGCCGTAACTGAAACTGTTTCATCTACATTGTAGAAGAAGCGAGCTACTGTTTCAAAAGATTCTACATTTGTAACTAAATTAATTGACAAACCTGCGACAGTATCAACCAATGCTTTCCCTAATTCGGATAAAGCTTCAATAAATTGAGCAACGTCTTCCAAATCATTTACCTCAGAAACGTCACCTCCTAGAATTGCTGTTGAGTTCAAAAGCGGCACAGCTACAACTATTTCTGCTGGAAGGCTATCAACAAAAACATACGCATCTAGTCCCAAGTGATCTTCTTCATAAATTGTATCGTCAATTGCTCCAACCTTAAACTGAACTGGCTGTCTGTGTGTTATCTTAAAGTCTGCTAATTCCCCAGTTCCATCGCCGTCAAGTCGCAAAGATTGAATCCAATCTAAATCTCCAGACAAACTTGCAATTTCGCCTTCTTGGCCCATCTTATCTTGATAGAGCATAACTGAACTTCCATTATAGTTCGAAGTATCCCATATCCATGCTGTTGCTTTATCGTCATCAGTAACATTAGTAATTAAAAATGAAAAATTAAACCAACTATCTGTAACTAATCTAAGGTCTCCATCTGAAGTTGCAATTTCAGCTGAACCTGGAAGGTGTTCAAGGGTAATTCGAGAATAAATATCACTTGCAAAACTAGTAAAAGTAATTTGATCAATTAACTGATCTGAATTAGCCCCTCCAGCGTATTGCAGATTACCGTTATCAATGTTCAAGTTAATATTTGAAGGAATATTACTCAAAGTTATATTTGCCCAATGTGTAGTTTCTTCAACATTATCTATCCCTTCAAAATAAACTCTAAACGGTTTATCTCGTGAGGGTTTCATATCTAATGAAATATTAGTAAAACCATCTTTCGAATAAAAATTAATGTCACCTATTGCAGTTACACGTGCACTAAAACTATAATCAAGGTTTTTCTGTGATATTGAGGACCTGTCATTCGGCGCGTTACTATCTAAAAAAGCTGATTGATTGTAAATTGCAAAAAAATCATCTCCGCTGCCATCATCTAAATCAAGATATTTGTCGCTGGTTAGAAATACAAATAAATTTTCTATGTAAGCTAACTCATCTTCACGAGTTCTCATGATAATTTCAACCTGGCCATCTCCTTCACCTATAGTTGATTGCAGAACTGCTTGAGGAATTGATCTTAATAAATCTCCAACATATACTATTCTGCCTGCTAAACCTAATAACAAATCACTAATCAATCCACCTACTGCTGAATCATCTACAGCAGTCGGATCTTGATCATCAAAAGCATTATCATTAGAATCGTCAAGTTTTAAATTCCCTTGTAAAACCAAGCTTTCAGGTAAATTTGTGATTTCTAAGCCTGTAAATAATTTGTAATCATGGTTACTCCACGTAGGCTCTCTTCCATCCTCTGTATAATATTCATAATCTCCATAAACTATCGAATCAATAGACTGAGTTGAATGGAATTCAATAACTGTCCAGTTTCTTTCCGAAGTAGATTCATTTCTTACCTCTAGCCATAGAGAAGCTTCTGGCATATTTAATTCATCAAGACAAACTTCATCGCCGCCTAAATTTATCTCACAGACAGGTACTCCTTCAATATCTGCTACTATATGCGATAAGAACGAGTCTGAATCATCTGAAGGCTCTGCATTATATTCGTAATATTCAAAAGCTAAATCAAACCTTTTATCAGCTTCGTTAACATCTTTAGTTTCAGTAGGTGGGGCGTATATCTCAATAGAATCTCTTTCAATCTCATCCTCTGTCTGAGAAACTATTCTTATCTTTAATTCACCTGGAACTTTACCTCTTGGATTAGATAAATCTGCTTTGATAAACGTAATTTCCTCTAAGGCATCACCTGGATTGCCTAAAGAACCTTTACTCCAATTGTACTTGATATAACCTATTGAAACATCTAAAGAATCTATACCATTTCTAAAATCATCGGTTGTATCATTGTCCATACCTATTGAGATTTCATAAGGCGCATTAACGTAGTCAACATCACCTGCATTAATTCCCCCAGTACTAACTACAAAAACAAATTCTTCTATAACTACATTAAGTTCATACTCATCTGGAACTTCGTTAGGAGGGAACTGTGTGTTAATTCCCCAGACATAAGTTTGATCATCATCATTCTCATCTTGGTATGTGAGACCTCTTACTATTGCGAAATCTAATGTTTGATTTATATTCGCTAATTTTTCAAACTCAATACCTACACCAAGATTAGCTTGAACACCAACTCCATCTAAACCTACTTGAGTGTCATCATTTATCAAATCATTTACAATAGGAATTAGTCTAGCTCGAATCTCATTCTGACCGTCATCATCTATGTCAATAGGTATCCAAGCAGTATCTGATTCATCAAGCACATTTACAAGGCCTAAAATTAAAGATAAAAGACCAGCATCCAAGCCTAAACCGTTAACCCATTCAGCAATAATTGTCGTTGATGCACCCCAAATAGTTGACAATAAATTCGCATTTTCTACACCCTCTTCACATGGCTCTCCTGGTAGTGGACTATCGCCACAACCTCCAACATCAATGATACCGTTACCATTTGCATCATATGCCCAATAAATTAAGTACGTATCTGTAAATATTGAAGCTGCTGTACCTGCAAATGAGGCCTGATATAAATCCGATTCACTGAGCATTGTTTCGATTATATCTGCCCTTACTGGATTGGGATCATTTACTTCAAATGGAACTAAACCTCTATCTGAGAAGTCATAAGCTACTGTTTCATGCTCTATCTCTGCATCAACATTATCATTCTCATTTTTGGAATTCAATAAAATTTCTCGATTCTCTAATAAAGAAAAATCAAGCTCATTACCTTCATGAAGTGAACGAAGGAAATTTAATTCATTGACAACCGTGTCATCAATTTCATCATTTCTTTCATTAACACTTTCAAAGAAAGTATCTAGCTCTTTAGCAGTCCCATAATCAGCTTGTATGACTGCAGGACCTGTTGCAGTAGGTACTAAAACAACTTGAAGAAAAAGAACTGTAAATACTAAAAGAGTAATCACTCGTTTTCGGCGAAATGCGTTAAAAAGTGATTTGTTCATTGCTTTATTTAGAATCCAATGCTATAAATAAGGTATTAGTCGCAAAAAGATAGATTGATTTTATATAGTGAACTAAATTCGATTGAATAATGAATGAGGACCCTTTGCAAGAAGCTCTCGCAGATGAAAGCGCTTTTACAGGTGAAACTGATGAAAGTGAATTGCAAGCTTTAGTCTCTAGACTGCAAACAAATATCCTCATTATAGGAAGTGGAGGTGCTGGAAACAATACTCTGCTTAGATTGTACAAAGAAGGAATGACTTCACTAGAGCTATTAGCTGTAAACACTGATGCACAACATCTGTTGAATACTACAGTTCCTCATAGAATGCTCATTGGTAAAATTTTAACGAAAGGACTAGGGGCCGGTTCTGAACCAAATGTTGGTGAAGGTGCAGCCGAAGAAGCCCGTCATGAAATTCTAGAAGCCTGTAGGGATGCTGACATTGTTTTTCTAACTGGTGGGCTCGGAGGAGGAACTGGTACGGGATCTTTACCTGTAATCGCTAAATTAGCTAAAGAAAGTGGAGCTTTAACTATAGCCATAGTCACACTACCATTTAGTAACGAAGGTGCGCGAAGATCTCGAAATGCAAGAATAGGTCTTGAAAAGTTAAGGAAATGTGCAGATACTGTAATTGTTATTCCCAACGACAGACTTCTCAGTGATGATATTGCCCAATTACCTCTAAATTTAGCTTTTAGACAGGCCGATGAAATATTAGGTAATGCCATAAAATGTATGACTGAAATTACATCTAATAGTGGACTTGTTAACATCGATTTTGCTGATATGCGTTCGATTATGTCTAGTGGAGGTGTTGCTATGATAGGAATGGGAGAAGGGCAAGGAGCTACGAGAGCGTCCGATGCTGTAACTGCTGCACTAACTTCACCACTACTTGAATTAGATATTGAAGACTCAAAAGGTGCTCTGGTTAATGTGACTGGAGGTGATGATATGACACTCCAAGAAGCGCATGAAGTTGTAAGAGAAGTTCATAGTAAGATTAATAAAGAAGCTCGAATCATTTGGGGAGCTTCGATAGATTCTACCCTCGAGCATCAGATTCGTGTGATGCTTGTAGTTAC
>MIZB01000125.1_pt1 | contig 26223 bp, 23 predicted proteins | sample 888171 | NCBI WGS metagenome assembly MIZB01 (sample SAMN05440186, study PRJNA335308) | marine metagenome | isolation source: marine water
TGGAACGCCCATCATGCTTATTGCCATAGCAATTCCAGCACCACCTAGTGAAACTGCAGATATTTCCAAATTCAAATGTAAAAGCTCAACAGCGGCAAACATTACGACAGTTACAGATAATGCACCCAAAGTTCTGTACATTAAAGAGCTATTCTTGACAGCTTCCCATTCATTCTCAGAAATAACCACCTCTACATTTTGAGGTTTAACTTCTCTCCATTTTTTGAAATGACGGTGCATATACCATAAGGTAGCAGCCCATGCAATTATTGCTAAAGGAGTTAAATGGTAAATAAAGCTCATAAAACCAAAACCTAAAGAATTCCCATCGGCATCTGTAAGAGAGCTTGCATAAGACGCAATCAATACATTTGGAGGGTCACCTACTAAGGTTGCTACACCGCCAGTATTTGAGAAAATAGCTAAGGCTATAAGCGGAGGTATTGGGCTGATTTTAATCTTTGAACAAATTTTAAGAGTTACTGGAGCTATTAAAATCAAAGCAGTTACATTATCAATGAAGACAGAAATGAGCGTTGTGAAAGTTCCTAAATAGAAAACTAATTTCCACGGATCTCCTCCGGATAGTTTTGTAGCTTTGATAGCTACAAATTCAAAGAATCCACTAATTTCTAGCATTCCTGCAAAAATCATCATTCCTAGAAGGAGCCCAATTACATTGAAATCGATTGCTTCGAATAAATTATTCTCACATCCTCCACTTTCTCCTCCATGCCCTCCACCGGTACACCAAGTAAGTGAGTTGTAATATGTTCCAACTAGAAGCATTCCTACGGCCCCACCCCAAGCAGCTAGCACACGATCAACAATTTCACCTAAAATTAAGGCAAATGCTACAAGAAAAATAAGTAAAATAAGGATTGCTTCAATTGATCCAGTGTCGGCGATATATTCTGATGTAGAGCTCGTAGCCATTTTTGAAATATTTAGAGAGGGAATAAAAGCTTAAGCTAGCCGATTCCATAGTGGATTGGTCCAGTTCTTTCTTGATTCTTCGATACCTAATTTAGAGATTATTTCACCCTCTTTTGTAAATATAATATCATTATCCACATTTCCAATTTGTTTAGCATAATCAAAACGATTAGCAACTTTTTCTTCACAACCATTAGCCACTTGAACTACCCATCTTCCGTTTGATTCACTAAATAATTCAATGTCAGCTCTTAAGTCCGTCGTAAGTTCAATATTAGCTCCCACTCCGCTCATACACATTTCAATTATAGAAATTGCCAATCCGCCAGTCGAAATATCATGGCAGGCAACAACTTCCCCATTTTCAATGGCCTGAATTAGCTGCTCCATTCGAGGCATAAACTCTTCAAAATTTGTTGTAGGTACATTACCACTTTCAAGATTTAAATGCCGATAATACAAACTTGCACCCATCTCCTCTTTAGTTTCCCCAATAATCCATATGCTTCCTTCTTTTTTCATATCACTACTAGTACATTTTCGAATGTCTTTTACCAATCCAATTCCCATCAAAACAGGTGTTGGAGGTATTGCACCTTCAGCAGTTTCATTATACAAACTAACATTGCCTGAAACATATGGTACATCAACTGCGATAGCAGCATCTTTCAAAGCTTCACAACTAGCTTTGAATTGACCCATAATATCCGGTTTACGTGGATTTCCAAAGCATAGGCAATCAGCTAAAGAATCTATTCGGGCTCCGACCGATGCTAAATTCCGACATACTTCTTCGACAGCACTCATAGTGCCGTGGTAGGGATTTGCTTCCATTAAGTATGGATTTACGTCAGAAGTCAATGCTAGTCCTTTCCAAGAGTCATCAACTGGTTTAAGAACCGAAGAATCACCATGTACATCTTTTCCAATAGGTCCTTGAATTGGCTTTAGTACTGTTTTACCGCGTACTTCATGGTCGTATTGTCTTATTACCCAGTCTTTTGAGGCGACTTCAGGTTTTCCAATTAATTCATTGATAAGGTCATTAAAGTTAGTAGGATATATGGGCTGTATTTTTCTTTTATCTGTGTCATATTCAGGTAGATTGAATGGTCTCTTATAGACTGGACCTCCCGTCGTGAAATCAAGATCCAGATTCAAAATTTCAGTCCCGTTATAGTGTACAATATTATTTTTTTCTGAAATTACTTCTCCAATAGTTACAGCTTCAACATCCCATTCTTTACATATTGATAGCACTTTTTCTACATTTTTAGGATCTACTGTAAACATCATTCTTTCTTGAGATTCAGACACCCAAATTTCCCAAGGCGGCATATTTTCTACTTTCAATAATACCTTTTCAAGATCGACTCTAGCTCCAAATCCAGCATCCAAGGCCAATTCACCTACGACACATGACAATCCACCTCCCCCTAAATCCTTCATACCAGTTAGGAGCTTCATCTCATTCAATTCCAGGCATAAATGCATTAGTGGTTCTTTAGTTATTGGATCACCTAATTGAACAGCCCCAAGATCGTCTTCAGATCCAGCATCTAAATCCCTTGATGCAAATGTTACTCCATGAATTCCGTCACGCCCTGTTCTTCCACCTGCCAGAATATAGATGTCTCCAACATCTCCTGCTTTACTGTGGATCATTAAATCCTTACGCACTAATCCAATACATCCTACATTTACCAGAGGGTTACCGGTGTATTTTGGATGAAATGATACTTGGCCTGCCACAGTAGGTACTCCTACTCTATTTCCGTAATCACGTATTCCGGCTACTACTCCCTTCATCAAATATCGAGGGTGCTTTACACCTTCTGGTAATGTTTCTCTAGGCGTGTCTAAATCTCCAAAAAATAAAGGATCAACTAAAGCAATTGGTTGAGCTCCCATGCACACAACATCACGTAGTATTCCTCCGATACCAGTTGCAGAGCCTCCGTAAGGATCTAATGCAGAAGGATGGTTATGTGATTCAAGGCCTACTGCATAATAATGTTCATCATCAAATTCCATCATACCTGCATCTTCTCTAGCAATAACTTTCTTAGTTGATTCTAATCCAAAAACAGTTTCTTCTAAAACTGGTTTTGAAGACTTATAGCAACAGTGTTCAGACCAGGCTTGATCGATAGCTTGTAATTCAATATCTGTCGGTTTTCTTCCTTGATTTTGGAAAAATTCTTTTACTTTTAATATTTCGTCAGGTAAAAGACCAAGTCCTAGTTCATCAACTATTTTCCCTAAGTCACCGTCTAGGTTAACATAATATACATTGTTAGTTTTTGGTACTAATTCAAGCATTAATCTGCCACCGAAATAGTATATTTGTGAACTACAGGATTCGCCAATAATTGCTGGCACATTTTTTCAGCTATTTCAAGTGCAGCTTCTTTTTCTTTATCAATAATGATACGATAACATTTTGCAGATTCGACCTTATCTATACTATCAAATCCCAAAAGGTGAAGTGCTTTTTGTACATTAGCACCTTCAGGATCTGCCATTCCCGTTTTTAGACCAACTCTTATTTCTATTTCAGTAACCATAAAACTCTAAACTATCAGTTTGAGAGCGGAATAAAAATTAAACGGCGGTTTTTTTTAAAGGAAATTGAATTGTAAACATAGCAAAATTAGAATTAGAGTTTGGAATCCGGCTGCAACATCATCTAACAAAATACCATGTCCTCCTTCAATATGTTCTAAATCCTTTGCAGGCCATATTTTCAGAACATCAAATACTCTAAACGCAATGAATGATATGATCCAAATTTGTTGTGTAATTTCATTATTGAGAATTATTAGAATACTAATTGGAACTAAATAACCAATAACTTCATCAAGTACATATATGCCAGGATCTTTGCCATATTTGTCTTCACACCAAGGAGCCACCTGTAACCCCACATAATACATAAGTAAACTGATTATGAATAACAGATATCCTGCATACTCCTCAATATTTTCAACAATTAAGTATGCTAACACTAAAGACCCAAAAGATCCAAATGTACCTGGTGCTACAGGGGCTCTTCCCAAAAAGAAAAAAGAAACAATACCTTCGTTTATTATGTTTTCAGATTTAGTCATCTTTAGCTTCACCCCAGAAATGTAACATTCTTTGAATTACAGTTAGATTGCCTAGTATGGCTAACACTGCTACGACAAGAGTAATAATAATTTCTACATTATCTATTAGTTCCCCAATTAAAAGACCCATTCCCAAAATGAATAATCGCTCAGGTCTTTCAATAATTCCTATACCTTCTTGTGATATTCCTAAACGTTCAGCTGCAGCACGAGCGTAAGAGGTCTGAAAAGCTCCGGCCAAGGCCGCTATTGCCCACATTTCACCAGAAATAAAATCAATTCCTTTTATTGGCTCCATCCATCCTCCGAGTATCAATGCACCAAATGCTAAACAATCGGCATATCTATCTAGAACAGCATCCAGATATCCTCCTCTTTTTGTAGAAGTTCCAGTAGCTCTCGCAACTAATCCGTCAGCTCCATCAAACAGAGAAGCAATAAGTCCGATAAGAAAAGCAAAATATATTTCTTTATTGTAGATAAACCATGCAGCTAAGAAGGTCAGAAGCAGCCCTATCACAGTAATGTGATTTGGTTTAATTCCGAATTTACCTATAAAAACAGCTGCCGGTTTTAGAAGGCGTTCGGCAGTATTCTTCAATGTTTTACTAAGCATCTGGCTAATATGGCACGGGAGTGGTTCTTTTAGTCCCTTGCGCAATAAGCCCATTATACATGGACCGCGACTTGTTAAAACAGCAATTGAAATATACTCTAGAAGGCACTGATTTTGATGATCAAGGAGAGCTTTATAGAGGAAAAGTTCGAGATAATTACGTTAATGAAGATACCATTACCATGGTAACTACAGATAGAATCTCTGCATTTGATAGAGTTCTAGGAACAGTTCCATTCAAGGGCCAGGCCTTGGTTGAACTAGCAGATTGGTGGTTTGGAGAAACTGCAGATATCGTTGCTAATCATGTAATGAGACGCCCTCATCCAAATGTCTGGACTGTTAGAAGATGTGATCCTATACAGGTGGAGATGGTAGTCAGAGGATACATTACCGGAGTAACATCAACATCAGCTTGGACTGCTTATGAAAAAGGAGATCGTAATTTTTGTGGTAATGAATTACCAGATGGAATGCGGAAAAATGAGAAATTACCAGAACCAATCATTACACCTTCAACTAAAGCTGTACAGGGAGAGCATGACGAATCAGTAACGCCTTCTGAATTGTACAAAAGAGGAGTAATAGATCCTGCCCTTTTCAAAGAATTATCTCGGATTTCAATGAGGCTATATGAGAGAGGAGTTTCTCGAGCTGCAGATAAGGGGTTGATTTTTGTTGATACTAAATATGAATTTGGTATTTCCAAAGGAAAAATAATGTTAATGGATGAAGTAAACACTCCAGATTCAAGTAGGTATTGGATGGCTGATGATTATGAAAAACGATTTGAAAAAGGTGAAGAACCACGAAAATTAGATAAAGAATATGTGCGAACTTGGTTAGCCGAAAAAGGATTTACTGGAGATGGAAAACCACCAAAATTAACTGATGAGCTTAGAATAGAGGCTGCATCTAGATATATGGAAGTAGTAGAGTCATTTACAGAAGAGCCAATGCAACTTGAAGTAGGTCCAGTTGATGAATCGATATACTCTATACTAAATCCATTTGCCTATTAGCTTCAATAGTCAACTTTATATCTGAACCTTAAAACTGCCATTATCCCGAGGTATGTACGACATACATTAACAAGTTACGAATGGCTCAAAAAAAGAACAGAACACAGGGAAAGCCTAAATCGGAAATTAAATTAGCCGAGGAGCGCTTTCAAAATTGTGTTGTTAAACGGAATAATCTCAATGAAGAAGCTCGAGCATTAAGAGATGAAAGAAATTCATTACACGATCAACGTAACAAAGTAATGGAAGGAATCATGGCACATCGTGACGAGATGAAGGCCAATACAACAATTAAGGTCAAACATCAAAATTTACGAAATAGTGCTCAAGAAAAGGCTAAGCAATTAATTGGACTTAAGCAAGAGAAAAGGAAAGGTAAAAAAGGCGGTAAATCGCCAAAAGATACGGTTCAAGCTTTACATTCTGAAATTCTTAATTTAGAAAAGAGAAGAGAAACTACCGAAATGCCTATTTCTAAAGAAAGAGAGTTAATGGAAAAATTGGCAATACTAAGACGGAGTTTAGGCGACCAAGAAGAAGTTTTGTCCACCCAAGAACATCTTAATGCAGAAGTATCTGAATTAGATGAGTCAATAGATTCTGAGTTTTCTAGAGCAGATGAAGAACATAAATCAGTTGTAAATATGGCTAGACTTAATAAGAAAATTTACAAAAAAGTCAGTGTATTAATGAAGGAAGCTTCTCATCTTTCTACTGAAGCCGATAAGAAGCATAAGGAGTTTGTGGACTGTCGAAAGAAAGCAGATAACCAACATGCTAAGGCTATGGAAATGCTCGAAACATTACGTACACATCGTAAGAGCGAAAGTGATGAACGTCAAGCACGTTGGAAAGTTGTCAAAGATCATCGTCAGAATATCAAAAAAGAGCTATACGATAAAAAGAAGTTAGACAATGTTGCCGATGATGCGCTTCAACAATTAATGTCTGGCGGAAAAATTACGCTTTAATGGATTCTATAGTTTTAGCAGGTGGTTTTGCCAAAAGAATGTGGCCTTTGACTAAAGATACTCCTAAACAGTTATTAGATGTGGCAGGCAAGCCAATGCTGACACATGTTCTAAAATCGTTAGAAAGAATAAATCCTGAAAGAGTAATTATATCAGTTAATAGTTTCTTTGAATCTCATTTTGAGGATTTCTTAAAATCTTATGATGGTCCATTAAATCTTGAATTATTTGTAGAATTGAGTAATAACGAAGAAGAAAAGTTAGGTGCACTGGGTGCATTAAATTTACTTTTTTCAGAATTTTCGATTAAAGGACCGGTTTTTATTGCCGGAGGTGACAATCTTTCTAATTTCAATTTGAATGAAATGGTAGAAAAGTATCAAAGAACTAAAAAAGACATTATTGGACTATATGATGTTGAAGATATTGAATTAGCAAAACTATATGGAATTGCCAAAACTATCAATGAAAGCATTATCGCTTTTGATGAAAAACCAAGCAAACCAGAATCAACACTTGCTGCAACAGCTTATTGGTTATTGTCTGAGATTGGAATTACTAATTTTTTAGATTATATCAATTCCGGAGGTGATCGTGATGCCCTTGGCAATTTTTTGAACTGGAATATTAAAAAAGCAGATGTCAAATCCGTTTCTTTCCAAGGAGTTTGGTATGATATTGGAGATTTAGAATCATATAAAATTGCCCAAAAATGGCTTTCAAATTAACCCGAGGGCTTTTTTAGAACAACTTTGTCCTGATTATAATGGCAACCGATCTTTCATTACTTGGAGAAGTTTTTGTCATCAGTTCATTATTTTTGTTAGCGATAGGATATTATGTTTCAGGAAGAGAGCATGTCTTTCTTGGGCGTCGCTTTCCTACAAAGATAGGAAATCAGTTTAGTATTCTAGGGTGGATATGTTTAGGTTTTTTTTGGTGGATTCAAGTAGAATATTATATTTTAATAAAAGATCCCGTAAATGCTTTGATTTGTGCGGCAGCAGTCCCATTTTTTGGATACTTAGCTTATCATGAATATCTAAGTATAATTTGGAAGTCAAGCTATGAGCCTTTACGGTGGCTAGCGGCTATGACTGTTGTAGCTGGAGGTATCTATTTTTTTGTAGAAAGAGTACCTTTACTTGCTGGTTGGTTAATACATCTAGTAGCAGAACAATCAATATGGTTCCTTGACATTTTTGGCATTGAAAATAGACTAGGGCCTATAGATTACGGAGAAGGCTCCAAAATTTATCGTTCAGGGTCCGAGCATGAAGAAGTCAGAGTAGCCATTGAAGGTGATAGTTGGAAAGATCCACTCGCACCTTCAGTAAACATAGTTCTTGCCTGCACAGCTCTTCAAAGTATGATTATTTTTGTTGGAGGTGTGATTTGTACAAAGGCACCACTTAGTCGTCGGTTTAATGCATTTTTAGTAACAGTACCTCCAATTTATATTTTGAATCTAATTCGTAATGCAGTAGTAATATGGTTAACTTATGAGCATGTATGGGGGGTTGATACTTTCTTCTGGGCTCATGCAGTATATGCTAAGATTGGAAGTTTACTTGCTCTTGTAGTTCTTGCTATAGCTGTCTTTCATTTTCTTCCTGAAATGCAAGATTCAATATTGGGAGTTATCGATCTTCCTTTACGTGAAGCTCCTGAGGGTGCCCCTAAGCTTCCATTTGCAAAAGAGATGCCAAATATGGTGATTTATGTAATAACTTCAGCTTTAGTTCTATTTCCGTTTGGTGCCTCCTCAAATTCCATTAGAGAACAAGGGATTGTTGTTGATTGGCCTCTTGAAGAAATATATGTGGTATCTTTAATCCTGATTATTTTATCCATATTTCTTCTTTGTTTCTATAGAGATCCACATCGAGTTATTGAAGATGGTATTGTTAGTCCAGCTGATGGATTGGTTCAAAAGGTATCAACAAAACGAGGAATGATTCATATTTCAGTATTTATGGGTCTTCAGAATGTACATGTTAATCGTTCACCTATTGATGGGAAAGTAATTTCCCAAAAGCATAGATCTGGAGGATATACTCCTGCTTTTTCAAAAGATTCAGATAAAAATGAGAGATTAGTAACTAAATTAGATACTGATCTTGGAATTTTTAAGATTACACAAATTGCAGGTTTTTTAGTCAGACGTATTGTTAGTTATATTGAACCTAATGAAGTTATAGTAAAGGGAAAACGCATTGGTCTAATTCATTTTGGTTCACGTGTCGACTTAGCTTTTGAATCATCAGGAATTAAAATAAAAGTTAAGGAAGGCGATCGTATTTTAGCAGGACAGACATTGGCTGAATTTACTCCAATGTCTTCTCTTTCAGTTGCTGAAAAATTAATGGAAGGTCCAAAGAGGTTACTTTCTAAACTTCAGGCATCAACAATTGATAAAGGAGATTAAGTATGGTTTCATTGAAAAAAATTTTCAAGCCAGTTACTTTAATTTCTTATGCAGATATAGCTACTTTTACAAGTGCAGCTTTAGGTTTTTTGGCAATAACATACATAATTGATGGTACTGTTTCAAGCTATATTGTAGCTTTAATGCTAATTCCAATATCTGCTATAATTGATGGAATGGATGGGGCATTAGCGCGTAAATTTGGGACGAAACATGATTATGGTAAATATTTAGATTCAATTTCAGATTCTATTTGCTTTGGTCTAGCTCCTTCTATTTTGATATATTCATTATATTATGACATAGATAGAGGTCCAGCTTTAGATATTATAGATAATGATCTTAATTTTAATTTTAGGTATAATATAGATAATATAGTTGCAATTTCAGTTTCATTAGTTGTTCTTTTATTAAGTATTTTTCGTTTAGCAAGGTTTACTCAAGGAAATCAGGGTGAGAATAAATATTTCCTTGGTTTACCTTCTCCCGGTTTATCTATGTTTATAGTAGTGATTTCAATTAAATATTCTTTAATTAATGATTTTAATCATGTTTTGGTCCCTATATCAATAGGTTTAGTTTCTTTGCTGACGATAACTACTATTCCTTATGCTAAGGCTCGCGCAGGCTTTAGGAATCCAATATTATTTGGTATTTTAGTATTGATATTGACAATAATACTTCGATTTTTTGAGAATGGTCTATGGGAAGTCATTTGGTATTTAGCGTTTGCACTATACCTCTCTTATTTTGCATTGATACCATTACTAATATCTAATAATTATTTTGATTAATAATTACTTTTTTCTTCTATAAACAATTAATCCCAGTAATGAGATTATCGATATGAAAGAAGGTCCCGGAAGCAGTGAGTCTTCTTCTTCAGTAGTACTTTCTGGAGTAGTTTCACCTTCTATATTCACATTCACAGATATTTGTCCTAAATTGTTGCTACCAGTTTCAGTAACTTCCATCCACATTAAGGTATAGGTGTATGAACCTGGTTCTGGTTTATTAGCAAGAATAGATAAAGTTCCAAATTCCATTTCTCCATCGCCAATAGTTAAAGCATCTTCAGGCATTATTGATACCATCCAGACAGTTTTTCCATCGCCGTCAGTATAAGTTAGCATACTGGTTGTAGTCATATCATTCGGACCGTTTATTTCAAAACCAAGCACAATATCAACATTACCAAGATTTTCTACCGTAAAGTCAAATTGTTCACTGGTTATTGATTCTGAATCCATGTTAAGGTCTATTTCAAATGTAGATAATCCCGCACTTGAACTGAAACAGGTATTAGTTGATGTTAGACATAGTTCCATTTCACTTTGTTCTTCGAATGGAGCTTTAGCAACAATATTTGAAACTGATTTAGCTAATTCTTCCTCTCCAAACATAAGTATGACTTCTAACCTGTAAGTTGCTTCTGATGTACCTTCAGGCACTAGTACAGTTACTGTAAATGTGGTTGCACCTTCAGCATCTAAATCAATTTCAGTAATTGTAGATGTAGCCCATTCTCCAGCATTTCCTTCAGTTAGTACAGTCAGTAATTGAGCCCCGTTACTGTCACTTAATATTGTAAATTCAAAGTCTCCTGAAGTTCCAGGTGCAATGTTCAGCAGACCGCTACTATCTCGTATAAGTGTTGCACCAACAGTTAGTTCCTCTACTATTACTTTAACCGTTTTATCATCTTCAGCACTTTGATCATTTCTTGATATTGCCCAGATTTCGACATATGCGTTCCCTTCTTCCGCGTCGGCAGGGATGCTAATTATGGCAGTTACTGTATGTTCACCTCCAGCTCCAATAAGTATTCCATTTTCTTCAAAATTAACCCATGAAGCTTCTTCACCTCTCGATTCTAAATCAAAAGTGTCTTGTCCGTCTCCTCGGTTATAGATAGTTATATCGACTTCAACATCTTTACCAGCAATACTCTCAATACTAGTAGGTTCCAAAGCGATTTCAACTTCATAGTTAATAGGGTCATCAGTTACAGTTACTAGTAGTTCAAGTTCTTCAGTTGTTCCATCACTTGCCGTTACAATAATATTCAAATCATAATCTCCGTAATCTGCATTTTCATCTATTTTTAGTGCCAATTCAATATCTCGACTTTCATTACTGTGTAAATTCATTTGGTTTGTAATTTGTCCCCAATTGGAAGCACTTCCAGTCATTTCGATTTCAAGAATATCATTTCCACTTGCACGATTACTGACAATCAAATCAAACATAACATCGTCACCCGGTTCGCCTTCCTTATGTTCATTAAATGTAGTTATTTCAGGAATACATATCATTGTAATGTCTCTGTCTTCTTTCTTTAGATTATTTCTATGGCTTTCATCTTCTTTTAAAGTTTCAACAATAAAAGTGACCTCACGAGGGTTTTCACTGTCCCATTCCCAGTTCAAAGTTCTTTCTTCACCAGATTGTAGATTTGTAACCATTTTTGTTTGAGACCATAGTTCATTTCCATCACTATCTTCAACACGAGCTTCAACTTCAAATGCATTTTGATCTTCAGTACCATAATTTTTTATGACACTTGAGAAAGCAATTGTTGAATTTTCATTGGTTGGGTTTTCAATATCTAATGAGTCAACGCCAACGTCATCTGCTGCAGCTGCAGCTCTTAACCAATCTAAAGATCGGCCTACCATGTCTTCTCTTTCTTCACTACTATTCACAAAAGCAAAAGTGAATGGAGAAACAATTAATCTGTAGTCTCCTTGATAATGTAGAGATAAGTTGAATACTTGAGGTACATCATCCCAATTTGTACTGCCATCTTCAAAATCATCGAATAATATAGTTCCAGTTGCATCAATTAATTCAACATCATCAAAATACCAGCCTTCGTAAGCATCAGTTGATCCATCTGAACCAAACCTGAATCTAAACTTAACATCTTCTCCAGAAAAGTTTGATAAATCGAAAGAAGCTTGAACCCATCCTTCAGAATCTCCGAAATATCCTGGTTCAGTGTCTAATCCTGAAACTGAATCTGCAGGATACCCTCCATCTGGATAAATTATTTCCCAATCTTCACCATTATTAGTAGAAATTTGGACATTTCCACCATCATAGGCTGCAACCTCGCTTTCAGTATCGTAGTAATGCTGGAATTTTAATTGACCATTAGATCCTAATTCATATTCTGAAGAAGTATATATTGAATAATCCCAGCCGCTTTGGTACTCTCCATCATTTTTATCTTTGTCTCCAATCCACATAGAGTGGGTTGAACTGTATGCCTTTCTGTTTGTATCTTCTTCTGTATCTATAATATGCCACCAGTTATCTATTGTAGTATAGAAAGCACCGATTGCATCATCAGTTGGGGTAATCCAATCAGTATAGTCATAAAAGAGTACACTGCGGTCACCCATGTCATATTCAGCCTCACTAAATATTTCATCATCATTAACTCCAATTAATGGGTTAGGCATTCCAGAGCTATGACTAATTGATTGAACTTTTAGATAATCATATTCAAAACTTCCTTCTTCTCTTGGACCTGTAGAGCTATTCAGCGCAGTCATAAACTGTTGACCTATTATCCACATATTTCCACCTCCATCTAAATAATCTCCAATACAAGCTTTCCAACTAGTTAAGTTTCGCTGATTATGGTCTCCTTGAACCCAGATAACAACTTCATAATTAGACATTAAATCATTCGTAGGATATGGATGTAATTCTCCATAAGAACCAGCCTCGATATCGTATGGTATAGTATAAACATCATAACCTCGACTTTCGCCATCATTGAAGTATTGTTGAAGAGTCAATTTCATTCGTGAATCAATTTTATCGACGTCATAATAATTATTGTATCCATTATTTTTACCAAAATTTGCATCAATGAGTAGAACTTTATCTCCGCCAGCTTGGTCATAATAGAACGGTGTAACGGAGAGATCTTGACTATCTTCAGTTTCAGGATCATCTCGGCTCGTTACCGTTACAGAAAATTGATGCTCATCTCCAGTAGATGCAAGAGTTGGTGAGATAATAGCTACAGTGAAATTTTGACTTGAGCCTGATGAAAGATAAAGTACAGTAGTATGTGAAATTATCTTCCATTCATCAGGATTGCTATTGTAATCAACAGTAATATCATAATATCCGCTATTTTCTCCAGTATTCTTTGCAGTAAAATTAAAAATAACTGATTCACCAGACAATACATCTTTAGCTTGTTCTTCGACAGTTAATGCAATATTGTATCCACTTTCAGCAATATCTATATCTGATTCTTTAGGGTTATTTCCTGCACGTTCATCATCATCTAGTAAAGTTTCAACTCTGATTGTATAAGTGCCATTTGCACCACCTTCCCATACCCAATCAAGTGTAATATTACTCTTAGATTCTAGTTCACTAACAGTTTGGGTTTGATTATAAACTTCAGTTCCATCATCTTTTGTTACAGTTCCCCTTACGTCAAATGCATTTTGATCTTCAGTTCCAAAGTTATAGATATTCGAACTAAACGTAACAGCCCTTCCAGGTTTTGCAGTATCTGGTGCATCTAAATTTTTGGTCCCTACATCATTAGGTATTGGCGGTAGACTGTACAATGTAAAATCATCAATATACAAACCATCATATTGAGTGTATGCATCAGAGACAAATCGAATTCTAAAGGATGCATCACCCTCATATTCACTGACATCATATTCTATGTATAACCATCCATTCTCATCGGCGTTATCATATTCTTCCGAATAATCGCTATCATCTCCTGGGAATGAACCTAAAGTCTTCCAGTCACCAGATAAATTAATTTCAAGTATTGCTGAATCTGCAGGTCCTGCAATTCCAAACCAAACCATTGCAGAAACATATTTTTCCGATCCATCTCCTAAATCAATCATTGGAGTTTCAAGTGAATCATTCAAAGAAGGGCTGTAAGCTCCTGTATCTGGATTACCTAAATACCATGAATAATCTCCTGAATATGTTTTCCCATATTCTTCTCCAAGTTCATAATAATTCCATTCACTTAAGACAATATCAGATCCCCAGTCTCCATCTCCGTCTTCAAAATCATCCTCATATTGAGTAGTTATGCCTTCTTTAATTTGGAAATTATCAATATACCACCCTTCATAGGTGTTAACTGAACCATCAGTTCCAAAACGGAATTTAAATTTGACATCTTCACCAGAATAATTGCCTAGATTGAAGTTTGCAGTTTCCCAACTACTAGTCGTACCATCTCCAGAACTTGCAGTATATCCCGGCTCATTATCTAAACCAACAACTGCATCATCAGGATATCCTCCATCTGGATTAATTACTTCCCAATTTTCTCCGGAATCGGTAGAGATTTGTACGTTTCCACCGTCCCAGCTATTTTCAGTATGATACCATATGTCCACTACCATGGTAGGGCTTGTACCTAGTGAAATTTCATTAGCAGTATACAATGAAAAATCCCAATTATTATCATATTCTCCATCTCCCTTTGATTCATCTCCAACCCACATAGCGTGTGTTGGACTCGAAGCTTCACGATTACTATCTTCAGTTGTATCAATAATGTGCCATGGGTTGCTCAAAGATTTGTAGTTAGTCCATCCGTTAGGGCCGTCTTCCATATCATCCGAAAACTCTATGTCAACACTTCTCATTAACACAGAAACAAGGTCATTTTCTGGAACTTCATCATTATCATCATCCAATTTTGCTTCAAACCAGAATGTTCCATATTCATCAGTTTCCCATTGCCAATCTAATGATATCGAATCTCCAGGACTTAAATCCCCCGTATTTTGAGAGCCTCCATTGTAGACTACTCCTCCAGCCCCATCGTATACTTTACCTACAATGTCTGAATTCATAGAAACGTCTCCTATATTTGTTACAAGAACACTCATGTTTCTTTCGGTATCTTTTTCAGCAATCATAGGGTCAACATGACCTTCAGATAATTCAACATCATACATTACATATGTATTGACTGCAATTTGTTTATCATCATTATCTTCTTTTTCATCATTTGCTATTGTTGCAGTTGATTTTATTTCATATTCATAATCTTCATCATCTGGTGTATTCCAATCAAATTCAACAAATGCACTTTCTCCAGCGTTAAGAGAAATTGTGTCAGTATCTGTGAATCTATATGTATTATTCAAACATCTAATTTCCAAATCTACTTCAATACCTGTTTGGTCTTCAGTTCCTCTATTTCTTACAGTTACATTAATCGGATTTGTCACACCAGGTTCTACAGTATGCCCATCAGTAGGTGTATTGAATCTACCCAAGGCCACATCATTTTCTAGTTGCACTACTAGATATTCTACAATACTTTCCATTAGTTCATCTCTATCGGAACTTTCGGTAATTGAACTAAAATCTACTGCCATAAAAATCAATTTAAAATCTTCTTCAGTGCGTATTGTTGAAATATTATATCCGTCTGCAGCTCCCGAGCTAAGTACTTTTTCAAACCCCTCTCGAGGGTTTACATCATCTCCAAAATCACTAGAAATTGCATCAGCATTATATTCAACGCCATCGGAAACGGGATCGTCATCTACTCCGTACAGAATAGCAGGTGTGGTCCTATCATGATCAGCATATGCTACACCAAGATAATCGTATTCGAAATCACCTTCACCTCTCTCTCCATCAGAACTATCAAAATCATAAAGAATATCATGCCCTATTGCCCATAACGAGCCTCCGTCTTCTAGAAAACTAGCTACATTTGTTTTGTCATCATCTGTAAAAGTAACATCAGTATCGCCGCTGATGTAATCTGTTCCGCAAGCCCAAATGATAAGGCTGTATTGACTCAAAGTATCATAGTCTGGAGCATTTTGTCCACTGTCAACTCGGATAATATCATATCCAATTCCATTGGACATATTATCTAAAGCTGTAGAATAGTATCCATCAGTTTCAGTTCGAGTTCCTCCATTATTACTACTATTATCGTCATCAAGGAAAAGAATTAGTGGATATTCTACTGTGATATCTTCATCTTCTTCATTATTTCCCTCATCAGACTCTGCAGTTGTATTTTCTTCATCAACAATCACAGTAATTGTGTGGGAACCTCCAACTGCTCTCCAGTCAATTTCCGCATCTGCCGTATTACTACCTGGAACGGTTATACTGTCTTTTCCAATATAGTTTCCGTCCCAGTAAAAGCTAACATTAGTAGTTACACTAACTAGCCCACTTGACCCTCCATCATTTGCAATTTCAGCAGTAATTGTTACAGTGTCCCCCCCAGTCGGATTATTGTCACTGAAGCTGATATCATTAATTGAAAGATCAGGTTCCCCTTCAGCTAAAGTATTCATTGCTGAGAAAGGCAACATTAAGATGGCTAACAGAAGAGCAGTTAGTTTTCGGTTCATAGTCGTTCCTAATACGGTCAACCTTCCCGATTATAAAGGTGTGTTTACTCTCTTCGAGAGTATATTTTATGCTTTAATCGGCCGTCATCTTTTAGGATTGTAATATCACTTTCTTTCCAGTTATTTCCAATTGTAGGAAAATAAATGCATTCCTCTCCAGTAACATTATCTGGCACTAAAGTCATATCAATTAGATCTGCTTTGGACATAGCTTCCTCATAAATTCCAGCACCTCCGATAAACCAAATATCACCTTTACAGGTTTCGAGGGCTTCGTCTATAGTTCTAAAGCATTCAGTACCCTTGATGTCGTTTCGAGTAATTACTATATTTCTTCGTTCAGGGAGTGGTTTTATTGGTAAAGATTCCCAAGTTTTTCGACCCATAATAATAGTATTCCCAATTGTTAAACGTTTGAACCGTTTTAAGTCTGCTGAATAATGCCATGGAATGGTATTGTTTTTTCCAATTATACCCTCCGGAGAAACTGCAACTAAAATTCCTTTCATACAGCTACCTTAAATGGAATAAAAGGTTTAGGATTGTAATTTTCTAATTTAAATTTTGAAAGGATAGTTTCTGTATCAGCCTCAAGTAAATCCATTACATGATCCAAAGTTTTGATACTAGGATCAATTTTCAATTGAGGTAATATTCCAATTTCTCGCTGTAATTGTTCTTTCAATCCAGGGATGTGATCATATTCTGCCATATCTCCATCAGCTTTCTTTGTATAGATATGTGCGTCGACTAAAGAATGGCCGAAAGTGCCTACTTTCATTCCAGATAAATGAGCAAACAAATGTAAAAGAAATGAATAACCTGCAATATTGTAAGGAACTCCTAAAGCCACATCACAACTTCTCTGAGTCAGATGTACGCATAAACGTGGTTCATTATTTTCATCATATTGGACATTAAAAATGAATAAAAGGTGACATGGAGGGAGTTTACTGGTTTGCGCATTACCGGGAGCCCATGCAGAAATTACCATTCTCCTACTATTTGGATTTTTTTGTAATGTGTCTAATACATAACGAACTTGGTCATTGAAATCATCATCACCATGTATTGGGAATTTTCTCCAAAAATTACCGTAGGCACTTGGCACATACCCCTCTTCATCTGCCCAGTGATCCCAGAATTTACAACCGTGCTTTTTTAATAGTCCGATGTGCAAATCTCCAGATAAAAACCATAAGTTTTCAATTACTATATTTTTCCATGAGATTTCTTTAGTTGTTAGGAGTGGAAAACCTTTGTTAAGATCAATTGAATAATTCACATTAAAAGCAGATATTGTGTCGATACCAGTCCTATTTTCTTTTCGGGTTCCTCGGGTCAAAACCTCATTTACCAAGTCCAAGTATTGCTTCACACATTCCCAATAGGAAGGCCTCCTAAAGCATTGTTCCTTTTTCGAAAATTATATATAAATTGTTGTAATGTGTATAGAATGCCTTTTCGTATAGTTGACCATGACTCAAACCAGATTCTGCTTGAATCACCTCACGTATCCGATTTAATAGAATACATAGACAAAAATTCTGAAGAATATGTGGTTAAAGAATTAACTATATCTTAGATTAATATTTTATCCAGAAACTAATATTTCAATACTTTCAGCTAAAGCAATATCCTTTTCAGTTACGCCATTTACATCATTGGTAGTCGAAGTTATTTTAGCAGTTCCATTTTTTCCAATGACAATGTCTGGACAATGATTTATTTCTACAGAAATACTCGCAACATGCTGTACAAAAGTTATTGCAGATTCAAAATTATTAAATTTAAATGTCTTTTCAATGTTTTTGTAAACATCATTATAATTCCATCCGTCAAGCCCTTTCAAAGCTTTTTCACATTGATTGTCAGTTAACAATTCAGACATTATTTTCTTAAGTCTGCTATGCTATTTACAATTTCGCACCTTAACTACTTATAAACTATTTTAGAATGCAATATTTGTGTTACCTTCTGAACGAACAATGAATTTTGGATTTAACCTTAGAAAAGATTTTCCGTATTTCCGTTTTTTTGGTTTCTTTGGAATGATATTTTTTATGTTTTTTTCAAGGTCTATTATAGAGCAATATTACATAAATACAGTTCTTGACGGAGCACCTTATTACGCTTTACAAAACACAGAAGGTACTAATTTAATAATATTTACAGAATTATCACTTTGGATATTATTATTGATTTTTTATGTTGCCGTTCTAGTATTTTTATTTATAATTCCTTTAACTCTATATTTTAGAGGGCTTAGTTCTTGGGAATGGGATCCCACAAATGTTGTTTTTTGGTTAATTACAACAAGAGGTATTTCTTTATTCCTTACAGAAATTGAAAATACAAACCCAAATTTAGAAGATTTTGTTTCTATCTTAATTACTATGGTTGATTCAATTTTTATACTATTTTTGACAGTATTTATGTTGAAATCGTATACAAATTTCTTTGTACCTGTTATGTCTGAATGGTTGAATGTAGGAAAGTCAGACACTCAATATGGGCCACTTTTGGATATTATTGGTTCTTTAATGATTATTACATTTGGATTGACTAATTTCCTTTCCACTTTCCAGGTTGATTTTGGAGTATTACTTGCAGGTGTTGGAGTTGTTGGTTTGGTAATTGCATTAGCAGCTCAAGATACCTTGAGTAATTTCTTTTCAGGAATTCTTCTTCTTTTAGATCAAGGTTTTAAGACTGGAGATATGATTAAATTTGAAGATACCTATTGTATAATTAGAGAAGTAGGTCTACGTTCAACTAAAATTTATGATATTATTAATCATGTAATTATTATTATACCAAATAACTCTCTCGCCAATCAAAATATTCGCAATCTGACTAAACCAGATAGATATTATAGACTTCGAATTGGAGTTGGAGTTTCTTATGATTCAGACCCTAGTAAGGTGGAAAAAGTATTATTAGAAGTAGCTAAGCAAAATAAAGATATAGAGCACGATGATCCAACTAGACTTCCTTTAGTTCGTTTTCAAGAATTTGCAGATTCTACTCTAAATTTCGCATTAGTAGTTTGGATAAAGAATGTAATTAAAATAAGACAAATAAATTCAGATTTACATCACCAAGTATTTGAAAAGTTAGCCACAGAGCAAATAACAATAGCTTTCCCACAAAGAGACGTACACCTTTACGAAGCTTCTAAACAATTATCCAAAAAAGTTATAGAAGAATCAGTAGAAGGGGCCGAAACAAAAGCAAGATTAGTTGAAGGTGAAGAGGCTAGGCAAGATGCTCAAGATAGAGCAAAACAAGCTGAAGAAGAAGTTAGGCAAGCTGAAGAATCTGTAAGACAGGCTGAAGAAGAAAGGGCCCAGTTAGAGGTCGAGGAAGCTCAAAGGCAAGCAGAAGAAGCTGCAAAGAAGGCTGAAGAAGATAAATCCCAAAAAGCTGAGAAAGAGGCTAAAATAGCTGAAGACGCAGCAAAAAAAGCAGAGGAAGAGAGGGTCAAACTTAAGGCTAATGAAGCTGTGAGGAAGGCTGAAGAAGAAGAAGCAAGACTCCAGGCTGAAAAAGAGGCTGAAGAAGTTGCAAGGTTATTTGAAGAAGAAAAAGCAAAAAAAGAAGCCGAAGACGAAGAAATACGTTTTCAGGCTGAAAAAGAAGCTGAAGAAGCTGTAAGATTAGCCGAAGAAGAAAAGGCAAAAAAAGAGATTGAAGAAGCTGCAAGACTAGCTGAAGAAGAAGAGGCAAGAAAAGAAGCTGAAGAAGCTGTTAAAATAGCTGGAGAAAAGAAAGCTAAATTAGAAGCTGAAGAAGCAGTGACAAGAAAATTAATTGAAGACATAAAGGCTAGGCGCGACTCCGAAGACTGATAAACTTAGTTTTCAGTAAACCAAATTGGTGGAGTAAATAAGTCATTGGAACTTCGGTCAATAATAGGTAATGTTAGTATACTATTCTGGTTAGTTCCAATAGTAACATATCCGCTACTTACAGGTGATGGAATATAATCATCATTTGTTTGACTTATTACTAATTCTAAAGCATTGCCTGCAGGAATAACTACGTCCATGGCAAATAATTGCATTTTAGCATTTACAGTCCCGGTGACAGTACATGGTTGACCACATTCTCTACCGCCTTCATAGTATCTGAGGTCCATTACGCCATGTCCAAGATGTATCCCTCCTGCAATAGATAGTTCAACGTAAAGATGGCCTGAAGTTTGACCAGGTGGAATGGTGACCTCTACATGAAAAGTAGGCATTCCTGAGATTCGAGTTTCATTTTCAAATATTTCAGTTTCAAGAGTTAATGTTCCGGTTGGTCCTATTAATCCAGTCCCAGAAGTAACTGTAAGTCCTTCACCGATTGTCAGCTGTGAAAATTCACGATCATTAGATGGCCATGTTTCCTCAACTCTCCATCCTCCTAAATTATCTTGCATTTCCACATGTAGTGCAGGCTTTAGATTACCTTCATAGAGATAATAATTAAACCATTCCAACAAATCTTGAGCCCAGTCATACCTTACTGAATGTGGATAAGCTTCAGCCCCTCTTCCGGACGACATTCCGTTTTGATCAGTAGGTCTGTCAGGATAGTGATGCCCCCATTGACCAAACAATCCTTTAATTTCAAATCCAGCAGTTTGCAGTTCTTTGTAAGCTGGAAATGCCATGTGCGGATCAACATTCCAGTCCTGCATTCCGTGTATGAAGTATATTGAACCATTGTAATTATCCATTGCTCTTTCTAGAAAATGTCTATCAGTCCAATAAGTGTTACCTGCATAATTAACTTCATCTCCTGCTAAGTATGCACCAGGGCCATTGGCATAACCTTCAGCATATCCTTTACAAGCAGTTTGCCAGTCTTCACCATCTCCATCCCATCCAAATGAGCCATATACTCCATTATGCATCCCTAGCCCCCTAGCTTCCATTGATCCATTTCTCCACATTAAATCATGAACTCCAATAAGTCCGGAAATAGGAATTATTGTTTTCAAATGGGGATTTCCAAACATTGCAGCTTGCCATGGAGTACTTCCGTCGTATGATTTTCCTATAATTCCAACATTGCCATTACTCCATTCTTGTGTTCCTAACCAAGTGACTGCAGCATCAATTCCCATTTGCTCACTTAGACCCATAAAATCCATGCAATGATTTGACATACCAGTTCCAAAAACTGATACTTGAGCTACAGCATAGCCATGGGGAACCATATTTTCTATCAAAAATTTTCCAAGACGATTTGCAGGTGTTAAAGCATCAACATCTCCATCATCATAATAAGGTCCAATATCAGCAATAACGGGTATTTTTGTTCCATTAGGAACATTTGGTAGCCACAATCCCAAATGTACTTGACAGTCGTCCGTAATAGTACATCCTAATTCACTGGCAGGCAAATCAACTTCAACAAAAATACTTTCAGGTCCAGTTATCTCATATTCACCTTTTTCAAGAGTATAACTGTAAGCTTCAGTTGTATTAAATGGTTGATTCACTCTTTCCCAGACAGGAACAAGACCATTTCCAGATATTATGTCATCGATACTGTTTTCATTGTCTTCAGTAAGATATAAAAGTACAGATGATAAAAGCAGTATTGCTACTGTAATTCCAGCAAATATCCTTTGTTCCATATGTATTGAAGTCGACACTTGTTTTTAGAGTTTAGCTAAATCCCTTAATCGGTTTTCTTTATCTTTGGCAATCTCAAGTATCCCTGATGAAACAAAGCCCCAGATACAACAAAAAAAGCCATTAAACAAGCAATTATTAATAATAAATCATGCAATCCATAAAGTACATGCTCAAGAGCGCTTGCATACAAATATTGTAGGAAAAGATATAGAAATGCAAGTCTAGCTGCAATACGGATTCCATTATCATTTCTTATTGCATAGGCAATCCACATTCCAGCACCGCCGAGGAATAGAACTGTGGCAAGACCGAATGAAGTAATCAGAAGAAAATCACCAAGGCTCATATCAGAGTACCGGCTTTCAGTTATCAATAATTTCCAGAATTCGATAGCCCCACCAAAAAATAACCCATAGCCTGCAGAATAATGAGGTGCGGCAGGTTCATCTTTGAATGTTTTTAGGTTTACTCCTATGTACATAAATATCATGACAATAAATGGAGTAACCAAAATCATCGAAGCATAGGCAACATCAGTATACAAATCTGTGCCACTTAAGAACATTATTACTTGAGCCACACTGCCCAAAACAACTCCAATTCCACATGCCAAGTACAGTTTTCGTTCTACAAGTCTCTCTTCGAGACCATTAATAATGTAAAAAAATAGTAGCATTGCTGGTATGATATACATTAACATACCGATTACATTTGCCTGAAATATGATTGAGTCCATGTTTATTTTTTACGCAATGTGGCTGTCATTACTATTAGTGATAAAATAGCAAAACTAAAATTGAAACCTGGTATTTTTCGGTCTTGTATTTCAGGGGAGGGTTCCGTTAGATATTCTCTTAATGTGATTGAATTTATGTGAACTTCGTACAGTGGGCGATCAGGACCTCCTTGAGATCGAGGGAGAGCCCCATCTCCATCAGCATCATTTGTAGTAGGTACTCCTGCCGCAGCTTTTACTATTTCCAATCCTTCTCTTACTACTCCAAATACGGCATAACCGGGGTCATCTTCTAAAGTTCTATTTCCATTATCTAATCCGTGCTGAGGAGTATCGCAGATATAAAATTGGCTTGATGCTGAATCAGGGTCGGTACCTCTAGCCATTCCAATAGCTCCATTAATATGTGTCAAATTTTCATGTATTTCTAATGGAATGGTATTATCTGAGCCTCCATCTCCACATGTTGGATTAGTTCCAGGATAAGCTATGACTTCAGTGCATGAAGGATCGCCACTTTGTATTACAAAGTCGTTAATAATTCTGTGAAAGAAAATGCCATCATAGAAACCTTGTTCAGTAAGGCCCACAAAATTTTCTACAGTAACTGGAGCCCAATTCAAAAAGAGTTCTAGTACAATTTCACCTTCAAAGCTATTTCCTCCTCCCGTTCCTGGCACGTATGTTAAATTAATAACAACAATTGGATTTCCCACAAACGATTCTTCCATTGGGCTTGCATCTGCCTTAGCTGTGGGCGTGAAAAGCATCATTGTTAGTAGTAGAATTAATATTCTCACATAATGCCTATTTTTGGCTTCTTTATACGATTATAGTATAGAGGAAGTCTTAAATCCACATCAAATTAAGAATAGTATGGATATTAAGGTAACTGAGATGGCAAAATCGAGATTACACGAAATGGGAGTCTCGGAGGATGTTTTTTTACGAATAGGAGTCAAATCTGGAGGGTGCTCAGGTAATACATATGATGCAGTTCTAGATGATAGCATGCAGGAATTTGATGATGTTTATTACACAGATGATAAACTTCGTATTGTTTCAGATAAAATAAGTTCAGTACACTTGGACGGCCTTACAATTGATTTTTCTAATGACTTAATAGAACCAGGATTTAGACTAACAAACGGTAATGCACAAGGATCTTGTGGTTGTGGTTCGAGTTTTAGCACTGAACCTAAAGTAAACACAGAAACTAGTTTCTCGGTATAAATATGGTAATAAGTCCAATTTCAATATTAGGTGGAGAATCAGTCTATTGCATTAATGAAGCTCAGATGCGTGATGCTCAAAGGTTAGCGAATGAAGATGCAGAATCTTCCAAGAAGATACAATTTCAACTTAAAGAAATAGAAACAAATTTCTCCCGTAATGAAAGAGCAGCTTTAGCCTTTACAATAATTGAAAATCTTCGTGAAAATCGCGAAAAATAATTATGGAAGAATCTATTAATGTATTGGGAGGTCCTTTAGAAACATGTTCAGTAGATCCAATAACTGGTTGGTTTAGGGATGGTTGTTGTAATACAGATAATAGCGATTTTGGAAGGCATATTGTTTGCGTAGTAATGACTGATGTATTCCTTGCATTTTCTAAAGGTGCGGGAAATGATTTGAGTACTCCCAATTCAGGTTTTCCGGGTTTGAAAGAGGGTGATCGATGGTGCCTTTGCCTATCTCGCTGGGTAGAAGCTTATGATGCCGGAATGGCTCCTGAGGTAGTTTTAGAAGCTACACATGAGTCTGCTTTAGATATGGTTGATTTAGAAAAATTAAAAGAGTATGCTTACAAAGAAGATTAATTTATTTGTGTAAATCTTTTCTTGTGTCGTTGTCAGTTCCCCAATTATTTACAAATTCTTTAGTTTTTTCATACATTTCTTCAAAAGAATCCCAAATGTATAAGATTGGTTGATATTTTGTAACATCGTATGGTTGTATTTCCATCTCTTCAAAATTAGGTTTTCTATATTCGACTTCACCAGATGCACATGCATGTTCCATTTCTCCGAAGGAAGACAGTAAACCAGGTCCAACTGCTTTGACTTGTCCCTGTTCTCGACATGCTCCAAATTCAAGTACAAACCAATAGATAGTTCCTAGGCGCTTTATTGCTTCTTCACTATTTGTTCGCATGTCAGCCTCACCGAATAGAATATTCAATTCAGCCCATTCAGGAACTCCTAGCATTGCAGTATGCCCTACTAATTCATGTACAACATCTGGTTCAGGTGTATAAAATGGTCTTGATGAATGTCTAATATATTGCGTCGATAAAAATACTTTATTTGCCAGAGCAGTATGGAATGTTTTAGGGTGAACTAGGCCACCGACTGGTTCCTGTCTAAAACCCGTCATATTTTGTAATGTTTCACTTACTTCTTGTAATTGTGGTATTCTATCATTTGGTAAACCTAGTTTTTTGGCATTGTCTAGATATTGTTTACAGGCATATTTTTCATGAACTGGAGCTATTCTTTCCATTATTGCAGCCCAAACAGCATCTTCATCTTCAGAATAAGGTGCATGTGGAATTTTAGTATTTCTTCGTTCTTCCATGGTCATATCGTTCCATTCCATTGCAATTTTTGCAATTTCATTTCTTCTTGAACGATATCCTTCATCTTTGAATCCCGGGTGGTCGGGATCTAGTTCTACGAAAACATTTCCTCCAACTATCTTTACGGCTGAATTTGCTTCATCCGTTTCTTCACTTACTCCTTCAGTTGGTCCATGCATCTAGTATCACTAAGATGTCAATAGCAGGACATAATAAATGCATTGTTATGATAAATATCAGCTTTAATACCTATACTTATTTATGCCTTCTAGATAACTTAAGAATATGGATATAGAGCAGGAAGACCGAACATTGAAAATAATTATGTTTTTGTCTGTAATCGGTTTGATTGATTCTATTTATCTATCTTATTTACATCATCTTGTCGCAGGAGGTGGTGGATGTCCAACTCAAAATCTTCCAGGCTTGGATTGTGGAATTGTTTTAGCAAGTGAGCAGGCTAAATTCTTTGGAATACCTGTAGCATGGTTAGGAGTTCTTGGTTTTATTGGATTATTTGGTTTATCTTTAGATCGTTATCTCAATATGGATCAGAATCGAACTCATTACAACATTTTATTATTGCCTATAATTGGATTGATAGGTACCGGATTTGGTATATATTTAACATATGCTGAGGCCTTTATCATTCATGAATGGTGTCCTTTCTGCTTGGTAGCTTTTGGATTGACTTTGGCAGCAACCTTTTTTTCCCTTAGGGAATACGGTGTTGACTTGAAAGAATTATTTGGAGATAAATAAATGGCATCGAAACGAAGGCGTAAGCTAGA
>MIZB01000308.1_pt6 | contig 26107 bp, 30 predicted proteins | sample 888171 | NCBI WGS metagenome assembly MIZB01 (sample SAMN05440186, study PRJNA335308) | marine metagenome | isolation source: marine water
TAGATCACTTTCATTGATAGGATCCATAAAAAAATCGTAATAGAAACCATCTTTTATTGGCGGACCAATTGTTGGTTTCGCTTCAGGAAATAATTTTGTAACAGCTTGTGCTAAAAGGTGAGCGCATGAATGTCTCATTATGTACAAACCTTCATCGGAATCATCCTTAATTTGACTAATATTACAATCTTCAGATAATGAATAAGACAAATCTTTTTCTTCATCATTAATTAAAGCTGCAACTGCGCCAGATTTCTTTCCATATACTTTTTTAATAACTTCACCAGCACTAATTTTGACTGGAAATTCATGTACAGCTTCGTCACATTTAACTTTAATCATTTTAGTTGCGTAAGACATCAATACAAAAAGACTTTCCCATAGGTAAATGCTTATACTCTATCTACTGTGACGAATTACTAAATGGCCCGCAATCAAAGAAAAAGAGGAAGGCGTCCACCTAGAAAATCAAAGAAGAAAGGCCTGAGCTTTGGTTCACTGGCAGTTCAATTATTTTCAATATTAATTATTCTTTTTCTTGTATTTTTCCTTATAGCTGCAAAAATTATTAGCAACATAACTGGGGCTCTTTTGTGTATGATTTGTTTATCTATATTATCTTATTTTATTATTAATTCCCCAAAGAAGCCCAAGAGAAAGCGCCGTTCAAAGAAGAGACCAAGTTCAGATGAACCTCAATTTTATACAGCATTACCTTCAACAGTAGGTCTTACTGAAGTACCTGAAGAATTTTCTACATCAGAAGTTAAATTACCTCCAAGGCCAACTAAATCTGTTAGACGTCAAAGAGAATTTGTAATGTATCCGCTTTCCGTTGGAAGTGGAGATTATTCAGATTCATATACTCAAATTGATAAAGATACTGTGTTACGACTTCGAGGTGAGATGACTCCCGAGATGGGCACTAAATTTTTACCAGGTAGTAGATTGTCTTCATTGCCCTCGGTAAATGAGATAACTGAACTTTTGGAAAATGTGGGTTCAACTACGTTAGCAGCAGAACCAGTGGCAGTAGCAGCAGARCCAGTGGCAGTAGCAGCAGARCCAGTGGCRGTAGCAGCAGAACCAGTGGCAGTAGCGGCAGAACCAGTGGCRGTAGCAGCAGAACCTGTTGCGACAATRMCTCCAMWATMRKSCGAMKWYGARCTCKGWASMYRTGGRWTYYSACATGGAATGGGATTAATCTTTAGTAAATACTATGGGTTGTTCTTTTAATGGGATACTTTTATCASGTCTGAGTTGAAAGTACAAGAATATATTTCTAGCCGAAGGGAGGAACGTCCTCTACACTTCACTCTGCTTGATCCGGGTAAAACCAGTACAGAGGATTTGATAACTCTAGCTAAGCAAACTGCAGAAGCTGGAACGGATGGATTCATGGTTGGRGGCTCTACAGATTTAAGTCTTGAAAATGTTGATTTGGCAGTAGAGACGATTAAAGAAATAACTCATATGCCAGTGATTTTATTTCCTACTCATGCTTCTTCAGTATCAGGAAAAGCAGATGCCATTTTCTTTATGTCGCTTCTTAATAGTGAAAGTCGGCAATTTCTTGTTGGTGAGCAGATTGCAAGTGCACCCTGGGTCAAAAAGACAGGTTTAGAGCCCCTGTCCATGGCTTACCTTGTAGTGGCTCCAGGTATGACGGCTGGCCGAGTAGGGCAAGCTCAACCTTTACCAAGAGACCAACCAGAGTTGGTAGTTTCTCACGCACTAGCTGGGCAATATTTGGGCATGAATTTTATCTATCTTGAAGCTGGATCAGGTGCCTCTGAGCCAGTTCCAGAAGAAATTATTAAATCAGTTAGAGAATCAATAGATGTAACGTTAATAGTTGGTGGCGGAATCAGAACGCCTGAATCAGCACATAAAGTAGTTGAGGCTGGTGCCGATATTGTAGTTACAGGTACATTTGTTGAGACTTCTCNAAAGTCTTAAAGAGGAAATGACGGCTTTAACTAACGCTATTCATTCAAAATGATGGTTCCCGAATTAAAAGTAGATAAGATAAGCCCTCCACCAGCCAGATTATCTGCTTTCTTATATCATACACCAACAAATTTATTTAGCTTTGCGCTATTTTTCACTACAACTCTATTGTTGGTATTTAGTGGAATTCTTTGGTTAGGTCGAGCTGAAACAAATATAGATTATTCAATATTTAGTATGGTTACTTTTTCCCTTCCAGTACTTTTAACCTCCTTTTTGGTGACTAATATTTCTTGGGTTTGGGATGGAAGGTATCCTTTCAGATATGGACTTCAGGCTGGAGCTACAGGTTCGGTATTGATGATAATTACAACTTTTATTGGTTATTCCTATGATTTAGCGAATGAAGGTTTAGCTTTTGGTTTTGGTTGCATGGGCGGATTATGGTATTTAACACTTAGAACACACGGTAGCGCACCTGCAAGAGTGGCTCTAACCTTTGTCACTATTTTCTCCATTTGTCAGTATTTACTTTTTTTGGTATGGAGATTCAGCATCATCCTTTAACTTTGGTCTTTTAGCAACACTTTCTCTAGTTTTCGCAAGTCATTTTTATCTCTTTTTAGTAGATTCWCCTTACAAAAAAAGCAGTAGGGGTGAGCGGAACAAGACACATGGCTGCATTCATAGATCATTTTTCTACAGGCAACGGCCGAAGATTAACGGAGGCGATAAGAGAAATTTGTCAAGTTGTCGAGACAAGAAACAGTTGGGTTTCAATTAAGAAAAACGATGAGACAGTGGCATTTTTTGCAATACCTGGAGTCCATCCAGGCCCTCTCGGCAATCTCGGAGGTTCTAATCTTCCAGTCAAGATAGAACCTACTTTACCAGGTTTAGGATTTGTCTTTTCACGGTATCATCTAACTAATGATCATAATCCCTTGAGAGATGAAGATATAACAAGAATTGGTAAATCAATGGTAGAAGCTTCTAAAGAAGCAACTTATTCAGATAAATCGAGAGCATTAGTTAGCAAAGGGGTGACACCTTCAGCACATGTATTGAATTTTGGAGAAGGTAGTCTCATTTTTGCAAGTCCGGGCGATAGTGATGATATTCTTCCTGAACTATCAGCTCGGCTTGAAAGTTCGTCATTAGATACTAAAGGTGAAAGGATAGTCATAGATTTGCATAATCAGGAGGGATGGGGAAGACCTCCATTAGCAGCAGGTTCCAAGGAAGGTTCATTACTCGAAAAGCATGCAGCTGAAGCTATTTCTGAAAGTCGTGAGTTAGATTTTAATGAATTGAAAGCTGGATTTTCCCATATTCCTGGGGAAAATTTAGAGAGGGGCGTTGGCCCTGGCGGYGTTAGAGCTGCAGTTTTTGAGAATAAGATAAAAGATCGAAAAGAATTAACTGGGATTTTACTCTGGGATGCCAATGGTTTGGCTCCAGGTATGAATGAAGATTTACAAAATAAATTAAAAGGGAAAGTCGATAATTTACTAATTTCAACAACAGATAACCATTTTGTGAATATTAAGCCCGGTGGATTTAATCCATTATCCGATTCGAATGGTCTTTTTTCTTTAGCAAGTCAAGTTTTAGATGAAGCTATAGGAGACATTTCTGAAGCTGAATCAGCTATGGGTACAGTTTACGTCGACGGTGTTGAAATTATGGGTCAAGGTAAACAAGATAAAATCAGCGCTGCGGCTAATTCAATTATAGAGGTTGCAAGATATTCATGGTTGCCAATTTATTCCTCAGCAACAATGTTCTGTATGATTGCTTCTTCTTATATCTAAGTTTTTATTTGAATCGAAATTTTTACGCCATCAGGTATTTGAATTCTCATCAGCTGTCTCATAGCTCTTTCGTCAGCATCTATGTAAATTAATCTTTTGTGGAGCCTTGCCTCCCATCTATCCCAAGTTTCAGAACCTTCACCGTCAGGCGATTTTCTTACAGGAACTTTCAGCTTCTTAGTAGGTAGAGGTATTGGTCCRGTCATTCCTACTCCAGTACGATCTGAAATAGTCTTAATTTGTTCACAAACACTATCCACTATATCATAGCTCAAGGAATGCAGAGAAATACAAGCTCTGCTGGATACCTTTTTTGGAGCCATTTAATTAACTACTCAATCCCAGTGTTCTTCAATTTTTAGACACATACCGGCAGCAACAGTAGCTCCCATATCTCTAATTGCAAATCTTGCCAAAGGCTTGAATTTAGCTTGTTCTTCAATTGCTAATGGTTTTGTTGGTTTGATAAGAACCATGGCCGCATCTCCTTTCTTCAAGAAGTCAGGGTTTTCTTCAGTAACTTGTCCRGTCCTTGGATCCATTTTTGCAAGAAGTTTATCAAATGTACATGCAACTTGTGCAGTGTGACAGTGGAATACAGGCGTATATCCTTCAGTGATAACATTAGGGTGATCTAGAATCATTACTTGGGCCTTAAATGCACGAGCAACGGTAGGTGGGTCATTTTCAGGCCCTCCAACATCTCCTCTCCTAATATCTGTGTGAGAAATACCTCTACAATTGAATCCAATGTTAGCTCCAGGTCCAGCAGATGGTACCTCAGCGTGGTGCATTTCAACAGACTTAACTTCTCCAACCTTACCGCCAGTATGGGCTGAAGGTTTGAAAATTAGTTTAGTACCTGCTTTAATTGTTCCAGTTTCTACACGTCCAACAGGTACAGCACCTATACCGGATATTTTGTAAACATCCTGTATCGGAATTCTTACACTGTCATTAGCGTTACCTGCAGGTGGGTTTAATTTATCTAAAGCACCTAGTAATGTATCTCCTTTCCACCATGATAGATTGTCTCCAGTTTCTTTAATGTTGTCAGCTTTCCAACCTGAAGCAGGTAAGATGTTGACTTGATCATCTGCGAAACCAACCATACCTAGCATACTTTTTACTTCTTTAACAACTTCGTTAAATCTGTCTTCACTGTATGCTGGCTTTGTAATATCCATCTTGTTAACAGAAATTATCATTTGCTCAATTCCCATAACCTTAGAGAGCCACAAGTGTTCTTTGGTTTGAGCTGCAATACCGTCATCTGCTGCTACAACTAATACTGCTGCATCAGCTTGTGAGGTACCTGTAATCATATTTTTAACGAAATCTCTGTGTCCTGGTGCGTCAATGATWGTGAAATGTTTGCTATCAGTTTTGAATTCTTTGTGCGCTACATCAATAGTAACTCCACGTTCTCTTTCCTCTTTGAGGTTATCCATAACGTAAGCTAATTCGAAACCAGCTTTTCCACGTTCTTCAGCTTCTTTCCTGTACTTATCGATCAAGTGCTGTTCAATAGCACCTCCTTCTAGCAGGACTCTTCCTACTGTGGTTGACTTACCATGGTCGACGTGACCAATGAATACTACGTTCAAATGTTGTTTTTCAGCCATTATAATTTCCCTCCTTGGGATTGATATGTCGGCAGGATAGGGGGTAAATAAAGGATTCCCTCAATTAATCAAGCTAATTTAGAGCAATTACTAAGATAAAGTTTTGTTTTTTATTACTTTTTTCTCTTCTTTTATCGGTAAATGAATGATTGATGAGAAAATTCCAATAGCAATTCCTACCCACCAAACAAACGTATATGTCCCATAGTCATCATACAAAACACCTCCCAACCACACACCTACAAAACTCCCAAGCTGATGTGAAAAGAAAACAATGCCGTATAAAGTGGCCATATATTTCAATCCATAAATGTGAGCTACAAGTCCACTTGTCAAAGGAACCGTTGCAAGCCATAAAAATCCTAAACCAAAAGAAAAAATTAAAACTGTATTTGCAGTAATAGGTGTTAAAATAAACCAAGCAGCTATGATAGATCTACCAGCATATATTCCGGAGAGCAACCATTTTTTCTTGTATTTCTTTCCGGCCCATCCAGCTACAAGAGTGCCGATGATGTTAGCAAAACCAATTATTGATATCGAGAGCCCACCTAATGCTGCAGTAGTAGTAATTCCTAAGTCACCACACCAACCATAGGAATCAACTGGAGCGCTCATTTCAGTAACCAAAGCCGGGAAGTGTGCAGTGATAAATGCTAATTGGTAACCGCATGCAAAAAAACCCACAAAAATCATAGCAAAAGAAGGGTCTTTAGATGCAACTCTTAGTATATCTCCTAAACTTTCTTCTATTTCTTCCTTACTAGCCATTTCAGGGGCTCTCATAAATGGTAACAGAACTAATACGGATAATATGGAAGCTGCAAAGACAATGAAAACAGTTTGCCAGTCCATGAACGATAGCAGAGCAATTGCAGCAGGAGGTCCAATAATTTGTCCTGCTGAACCCGATGCTGTGGCTATAGACAAACTCATTTGACGGTTATCATCCGAACTAGCTCTACCTATTACAGCAAGAATAACGCCAAATCCAGTTCCAGCAATTCCAAACCCTACCAATATTTCATAAATTTGATGTTCCAGAGGCGTTGTTGCACCTGCAGATAGAATTAGACCTAATGCATACATAACCGCTCCCAAGACAATAGCTTTTCGATCTCCCATTCTTTCTGCCATGGCGCCGAAAAAAGGGCTGCCAAATCCCCAGGCCAGATTCTGAATTGCTATGGCTAAACTAAATTCAGCTCTTGGCCAACCAAATTCGTTAGCTATTGGTATTTGGAAAACACCATACGAGGCACGTATAGAAAAACCTACAAGAATTATGAAACATCCTGCCAATAATACTGGAGTTATCAGCGGTTTTTCTTTGCTCATCAGATAAACATGTGGAGTGGACGATTTAAGTTAAATACCTATACTCAATGTAAAATTATGAAGTTTGATATTAAAGGAAACCCTTCTTACGGAGAGGTGGATGTAGAGCTTGGTCCTGGAGAAGTTTTTCTTATTGAGCCTGGAGCTATGTCTAGAATGTCTTCAAATATGGAGTCTAGTTTTCAGAGGCAAGGTGGTTTCTTTTCCGCAATGTTTCGTAAAATGTTTGGAGGAGAAAATTTTTTCTTAGGCAAATATAGTCATCAAAATGGAGGCACTCTTACTTTTGCACCTTCAATACCTGGTGCAGTTGAGCATTATAGCCTATCTAATAGTCATTTGAATATAATGGCGGGGTCTTTTTTGGCATGTACGCCTGGAGTAAATATTAAAGCTAAATTTGGAGGCCTTAAAGCTCTATTTTCAGGAGAGGGGGCTTTTCTTTTGGAAGCCTCAGGTAGCGGAGATTTGTTTTTCAATTCCTTTGGAGGGATAATTGAGAAGGAAATTAATGGTGAGTTTATTGTTGATACAGGACATGTTGTAGGTTTTGAACCCACATTAAATTATAAGATATCTGGCATGGGAAATTGGAAATCAACGATGCTTTCGGGAGAAGGCTTAGTTATGACCTTTAATGGTACAGGGAAAATATATTTACAAACAAGAACAGTAGATGGCATTGCATCTTGGCTTACACCGAGGTTAATATGAATATAAAAATAGATACAGAAGGGGCTTTTGGTTCAGCAATTGTAGTTCTAGAACCAGGTGAAAAATTTGTCTCAGAGGCTGGAGCAATGTATAGAGCATCTCCGAATATGTCTATTGAGGTCGAATCTCGTAGAAAAAAGGATGAAGGCTTGTGGGGTGCTTTCAAATCAGGCATGAAAGCAATGTTTGCTGGGGAGTCGTTCTTTTTATCTTCCTACCAAACAGACAGATAATACGGCTGCGGAAGTAGGACTTGCTCCAACGCATCAGGGAGAAGTACGAAAAGTAGAAGTTGGTTCAGATACTTGGATTTGCTCAGGGGGAAGCTACCTTGGTTCTTCAGGAGGTATTGACTTAGATACTCAATATCAAGGATTAGTAAAAAGGAATGTTTAGTAAAGAAGGCTTAGTTTTTGTAAAGGCTTCAGGAAAAGGTGAATTACTTGTTAATGGCTTTGGTAGAATCTCAGAAGTTAGTATTGGAAATGGAATAACAATAGATAATGGACACTTAATCGCATTCACAGAAGGCCTAGAGTACGAAATTAGTAAGGCAGGTGGAGGTTGGATTTCTTCCATGATGTCTGGAGAGGGGCTAGTCATGAAATTTAGAGGACAAGGTAAAATTTTAGTTCAATCACATGACCCGAGTAGGCTTGGTGGAGCTTTGGGTCCTTTATTGCCGCCAAGGGAGGGCTAATGAAATACGACATAATTTCAGCTCCTTCATATGCACTTGTTGAAATGTCTTTGAATGAGGGTGAATCAGTTATTGTTGAGCCAGGCTCAATGTCTTGGATGGATACTACAATTAAGCCTAAAACTGAGATGAAAGGGGGGCTCTTTGCAGGTTTGAAAAGAAGAATGGGTGGAGAGTCTTTCTTTCTCAATACTTATACAGCAGAGGGTGGTTCAGGTAAGATAGGTATTGCACCAGGTTACTCAGGAGACATTATCGTAAAAGAGCTCAATAATGAAACTATTTACATGGAACGAGGGGCATATCTTTGCCATGTAGGAAATATTGAAACCAGTGCTTCTTGGGAAGGGTTTATGGGTACTTTTGCAGAAGGAATGTTGGGCCNTTAGAGTAAGTGGNAACTGGTTTACNTATTCTTTGGCTCTTACGGAGATGTTCAAGAAGTGGATGTTCAAGGTTCCTACACCGTAGACAATGGATATGCAGTTGCTTGGGAAAGTTCTTTGGACTACAGTATCGGCCGTTCAGGAAGAAGAATTCGCAGCTTTTTGTTCGGGGATCAATTGATTTGTAATTACCATGGAAATGGTAAATTGTGGATACAAACACGAAGTCCTCGCAATTTAGCAGCCTGGGTTCATCCGTTTAGGCCAGTTCAAACAAATAACGATTAAGACAGTAAAAACTTAAGAGTAGTTTTCAGGTCTTGGCATTTCAGCTTTCAAACCTTTACGTTGTCTAATATCTTCAGTAATTCCATCAATTAATTCTCTAGGTAGTGCTTCATAACCTGCAAATTCAGTACTCCAAAGAGCTCTACCTCCAGTTGCAGATCTTATTTCACTTGCAAATCCAAACATTTCTTTGACAGGAGCTTTAGCAGTAATTACAGCCATATCGCCTTCAGTTTCCATACCTGCAATTTCAGCACGTCTTTGTGACATTTCTCCAGTTACAGAACCCATTAATTCTTGAGGAACATTAATGTAAACATTTTGTTTTGGCTCTAAAAGTGCAACGCCTGCGGAAACAAGAGCTCCATTAATTCCATTTCGTACAGCAGGTATAGTTTGTGCAGGTCCTCTGTGGATAGCATCTTCATGAAGTTTAGCATCATTCAAAATAATTTTTACACCCATCATTTTTTCATGAGCTCTAGGTCCTCTCTTTACAACTTCATTAAAAGCTTCTATCAATAATTCTCTGGTCTCGAATAAATTTTGAATACCCTTTGTGGCGTCAATAAACACACACCCATTCTCAATGCATAGAACACCACGGCCATGAACTTTTGTCCATCCCATATCGATAAGTTGTCTGGCAACTTCTTTAGATTTCTTGATGTTACCTGAAGGAATAGTTCCATCTACGATAGCTTCTCTGATATCTTCTTCTAATGGTTCTACAGTGATATAGAAACGATTGTGTTTATTTGGTGATTTGCCTTCGAAATCTCCAGGAGATTGCATTGCTACAGTCTCTCGATAAACAACAATAGGTGGTGATGTTGTAATTTCAACACCGTGTTCATTCTTAATTCGATATTCAGTAATTTCTAAATGTAACTCACCCATTCCGGACATTAAGTGTTCTCCAGTCTCTAGATTACTATCAATTTGAATAGAAGGATCCGATTTTGCTACGGCACGAAGAACTTCAACAAGTTTAGGTAAATCCTTAGTATGTTTTGCTTCTATTGCTGTGGTTACAACAGGATCTGAATTATGCACTATTCTTTCAAAGGGAGTCATTTCTTTATTAGAGGAAATGGTTGAGCCTGATTGAGCATCTCTTAATCCAGATACTGCAATAATATTTCCAGCAGTTACTGTTTCAGTTGCAATACGATCACCTCCGACAAACATACCTACAGATTGTACTCGATTTGCGTTAGGCATTCCTGCAACATACATTTGGTCTCCTTTCTTTATGGAACCTGAAAATAATCTACCTACTGCAATTTCACCGGCATGTGGATCCAATACTACTTTTGTAACCATAAACGCAGAATCACCATCAGCTTTAGCATTTACCATAGATTGTCCAATATCTTCTTCTGATTCACCTCTCCAAATATGCGGTATTCTGTATTTCTGAGCGACGTCGGCAGAAGGTAATTTTTCAACAATCATATCCAACAAAACTTCATGCAAAGGAGCAGCTTTAGCTAATTCTCTTTTTTGCTCTTTTTCCATAAAATCATAAATTTGTTTAAAATTAACATTCTTTTTAGCCATGAAAGGAAGTGAAGTTGCCCAATTATGGTATGCAGAGCCAAAAGCTACAGTTCCAGCCTGGGCATCAACCATCCAGTCCTTCTTGAATTCATCAGGAACCATTCTAACTATAAGTTTGTTAACTTCAGTAATAATTTTCCCAAAGCGTTGCATCATGTCCTCAGGAGTAACTTGTAATTCAGCAATCAATCTATCTACTTTGTTTATGAATAAAACTGGTTTAACTTTCTCCTTTAGTGCTTGTCTAATAACAGTTTCAGTTTGTGGCATTATACCTTCAACGGCACAGACAACAATTATAACTCCATCCAAAGCCCTCATAGCTCTAGTAACGTCTCCACCAAAATCAACGTGACCTGGCGTATCAATTAAGTTAATCAAATAATCCTGTCCCTTGTGTTCGTGAACCATAGATGCATTAGCTGCGTTAATAGTTATTCCTCTTGCAGATTCCTGTTCATCGAAATCCAACATCAATTGTTTACCTGCTAAATCTTCGGACATCATTCCAGCTCCGAAAATTAAGTTATCAGATAGGGTTGTTTTCCCATGATCGATATGTGCGGCAGTACCAATGTTTCTAATCTGTCCTAGCTTTGTGAATAAAGCAGTTGCCCGCTTTATGTTGTCTTCTTTACGGCCCATTTTTTTTCACTTTAATTGTGTGCAGCTTCAGCTTGACGCTCAACTTCTTCTTTTTTGCCAATTGCATAAGAATCGGGGTTAGCTTCAGAAGCTAACATAATTTCTTTTGCAAGAGCTTTTTCGATTGAACGTTGTTTTTTTGATGAACTTAAAGCACCTATACACAAGTTTCGAATTGCAGTATCTATTCTTCTTGTAGGGGAAACATCTACGCCACTGTAGACTCTTATTCCTCCATATCTTAGAGAAACTACTTCAGCTCGTGGAGCCGAATTCTCTAGTGCTTTAACCATATGTTGTGCAGGATTATCTTTTTTCTTTTGATGGATAAGTTCGAAAGAATTCTTCAAAACGGTATATGCTTGAGCTTTCTTACCGGTATATTTTTCAGATCTCATCAAGTTGTTCATGATTCTTTCAATAACTGTTAAATTTCTTTTACCAAGTCTTTTTTTGGAATGTCTACCACCAGTGTGTGGAACTTGGAATGCATTCAAATTAATGTGCTGTTCCAAAGTCTTGTCTTCAACATCTACTTCAGTTAAGTCCCATTTTCCGAACAATGGAACTACAGGTAGTTCAACTTCAGGCTCTTGAGTTTTGGTTTCAATTTCCTCTTCGCTAATATCTTCTTTATTTTCAGCCATATTATCTACCTGATTGGTTTCTCTTTCCTACCGCGAACCATTTCTTTTAGTGAAACATTATTAACTTTAGCTACTCTGTAACGTACACCTGATAAATCTCCGTAAGATCGACCCATTCTTCCACCTACGCCTTCGATAACCACTTCATCGTGTTCATCAATGAAACTTATTGCCAGATTTCCCGGAGCTAAGGCAGTAACTTGTCTACCATTTTTAATTAATTGAACTCTAACACATTTTCGAATACCAGAATTTGGCTGTTTGGCTTCTACACCTACTTTTTCCACAACAATGCCCTTAGCTTGAGGTGCACCTTGTAGAGGGTCAGCTTTTTCTTTGAGCTTCATAGCTCTCTTACGATAGTATCTATCGTTCCAACGATGTTTTTGTCTTTTGTTACGTTGTGCAGATGCTGTGTAAAGTCCTTTTGCCACTTACAATTCTCCTTCTCAATGAATCGAGGTTTCAGCCGACAAGAGGCCCATATATATACTGTTCGGCAAATTCTTTAAAAAAACAGAAAAGTTAGGGTAAAGTCTTTTTTTAGAGGGAGCCCAAAAGGGGATTGGGCCACCGTAGCTTAGCCCGGTTGAGCGGCTGACTTGTAATCAGCAGGCCGAGGGTTCAAATCCCTCCGGTGGCTCCAAGCATTTATATTTATTTAGCAGCATTTAGTTATGCAAATTAAGAAAAAAAAGATAAGTTATGTTAAGAAGTACCTCAGTAAAGCAGGAGTCTTGGAAACCCGTTAAACTGCTAGCAAAGCAGCCAGTTAAGGATAAGATTTTGGCCTTAGAATGTGACTTAGAAGGTAAAATTGCAGTTGCATTGACTGCTACTTCAATAAATATATTTAATGAAAGAGAACTTCTCAATGCTATAGAAGTAAACGGAGGTTTTCAATTAAAAATATTTAGTAATTTAGAAAGTATTTTTGTTTTAACTTCGGAAAAATTGTTCTGTTTTGATTATTGGGGAAACATAAAATGGGAATATATTTCAGAAGGCCTGATTGATGACTTTATTGTAAATCCTACGGGCAAAAATATAGTGTTGAGAGGAGAAAAGTTCATGATTTTTTTAAATAGATTTGGAGATTTAGAATTGGATCATAATCTTCCAGAAGCAATAATCAGTATGCATTTTACTAATGATGGAAATCTTTTAGTTTCAACAACTAACAGTATACTCACGCTAACTTCAGATGATACATTTGATAAAATTTTAGAAATTCCTAGTCAAGTTCAGACTTTTTTTTCAGATGAGGGAGGTATAACTGTTACTGATAATAATCTTATTTCATTTTCTTTAACAGGACATATTATATGGGAAAAAGACTTACAAAACGTAAACCAAGTTACGTATTCAAATGATTCGCTAAAGAATTATTTTATAAATGATGATAAAAAATTAATTTGCCAAGACAGAAACGGTGATGAGCAATGGGTCTATTCTTCAGAAGATGAGTTAGAAAGTTTTACAGCTCTTAATTCAGGAATGATGGTTGGTTTATACTCTAATAATTATTTTCATGTTTTAGATGAAAATGGAGAACAGGCTTGGTCTTATTACGCCAGAGAAAAGGTAGTAGATTTTTCGTTTTCAAGCTTTGGAGGTGATATAATTGTGGCTTCGGAAAGTAAGATTCATTGGTTTCAAAATGAAGGATTTTTGAGAAATCAGGTTAATATTAATATAGACAAAATACAATCTTTAATGTCGAAAATATTAACATATGAATCAAACATTGGAGATATGGAAGATAATTTTACATTAGTCCAAGAGCAATCTGGAGGTAATTTCCTATCATTAAAGACCTCTTTCAAAATGATAGTAGAATTAAGAAAAAAATTAGAGCATTTGCATAAGAGACATGTAAATTACTTAGATTCACTGCCTGAATTTATGGGTTTATTGGGTCTCCAAGGTGCTCAAACGGATGAAATGGTTCCTTTAATTTACCCTTATTTTTCATTGTATGGCGATATCGAAGATAATTCAAATTATGCAAAGCTACTGGAATTTGCATCTCATTTGTTATCTAAGTTAGAAAGGTATGATTTAACCAAAATAAAGAATGATAGTATTTTCGATCAAAAGAATTTCATTAGAGATGCTAAAAAAGGTATAACCAGCGAAATGGGAAGTATACAAAAATTGATAGATCAATCAGAAGAAGATTTAAAGAAATTGAGAATTGATGTTAATAATCTAATAATTGGTTGGTTAGAATCAGGAAATGTGGAAGAGGAGCTTCAAAGTTTCTTTTATGATTATACAGACAAAATAGCTATGCGTTCTCTGAAGAAGGAAGTGATTTTAGAAAAAATGGAAAGTCATATGGCTTTTGTTGATTATAATTCCTCTAATAATTCAGTTAAGTTACGTAAATCTAGCTTTAGAAGTAGAAAAGATGTAGAGCTAAAATTGGAATTGCTAAATAATTCCGATAATAAATTACAAAATATGAATGTCAGGGCTAAGATAGAGGGCAGTGGTTTAGACTTACTTTCACCACCTTCAGGAGTTATACGGATTGATCATCTAAAAGCAAATGAGTCTTCACCAATTACTTTTACTTTTTCTCCACTTAGTAGAGCAAATACAAGAGTAATTTTAGTTATACAATATTTTGACGCAGTGGGTAGAAAATGTACTGATTGGCTGGGTGATGTTGAAACAACTTTTTTGGGTAGCTACGTGAAACCCTTAAAAATTTCTGAGAGCGAACATGAAGATTACAGACTAAATTATAAGGATAATACTTCACATACTTCATTAAATGTTGAAGGTTTACAAATTAGTAAGATTACAAAGATTGCAAAAAGAATGCCAGGCCTACATCTTTGTAATTTAAAAGAAGAAGGTACAAGGTCAATAATCTACCATGCAGGAGAATCAAATTTAGATGGTTCTAAGTATTTGTCTATGATTTTTTTACGCAAGCTAGGTGAAGATGAATCACTTAGAGTTGCTTTAGAATTAATCTGCCATTCAACAGACATTGATAATTCTTCAGAATTGAAAGAAGAAATGACTTTATATCTTAAAAATGAATTATTAAGAATTAAATGCTAAGTTTGTTTAGTATTCTCTCCACTTATGCTTGCATTTAACATTAGTACATTAGATAAATTCTTAGTTGAGGGTTCGTCAGCAGCACGTGTCTGTCTTATTACCCAACTAGCTTCATTATGGCCACATTTTTCACAAATTATTTTTGCAGTTGGTAAAGTTCCTTCTAAACCTTCAGTTACCACAATCTCCTTCTTTTCCATCTCTCTACTGGTGATTTTAGTTTTTCCTTTGCTTTCAGAGTGGCCACAATTTAGGCCCTCTTACATTCTCTTTGACCAGTTGTGCGGTTTAGTACAAGCATTGACTTTACATTTTGGACAGAACATTTTTAACCTACATTTTTCAAATCAATTCAGTAGCTTGATTGATATTATTTAAACTCATTAGCCAGAGCTATACAAATAATAGTTTCTGGACTACAAAGAATTCCATTAGTACAGGTTATTTGTCCAAGAGTAATGTTTTTACAAAAACTTCTTCATCAACTATTAAAAAATCGATTCTCGCCATCTGAAACAGCTTTCCATTGATATATTAGAGTATTTTGTGGTAGATTTTCATTTACTTCAGTAAGAATAGATCCAGTTCCTAGCTTTAGTCCCTCCTTATCCATTTCCACATTGATTTTATTGACAATAATCTCTTGCTTATCTAGAAAATCTAAACTAACTAATGAGCTAAGTGAAAGTACTATTAATTTTCCAGAATATCCGTCTGAGCTTTCATATGTTTTTTTTGATATTTTTAAGTGTCCGTTAAACTCTTTTATATTTTCTTGTTCAAATGGGCCATTCCATACTCCGGTACTTTTGTACAAAGAGCCATCTTGTACTTCAACTGGATTGTAGTTAACAAACATTGGACCTCCAACTAGTAACCCAACAATTATAATTAACAAAAAACTGAACAGCCTTCTAATTTTCCCTCGTTTCTTCTGTTGAACCCAACCTCCAATACGTAATTCGGGCTCTTCCATAATTATNTACTGTTAATCAGTAGTAATANACCTTTGTTCTGGATGCCCAAATCAATTAATTGGCCCCTTTTAGCTAGATATGTATGGGTGAAGTTGCCTTAAAATATAGATTGATGCCAGAATCTCCAGATTCAGATATAGAAGCTATTGTTTCTGAAATACCAGGAGTTCTTCCTGATGATGCAAANTTTTGGGGCACATGAAATTAAGCCGNTTTGCNNTTTTGGACNTTAAGGCAATAATGATAGCTATTATTGGAGTAGATCGAGATGGNTTTTGCCACAGAAGTAGAAGATGGTCTCAATTCACTTAAAGCTGTACAAACGGTAATCTTAGAAGAACAGTCNTTTGATTTAAGAAGAACACAGTACTATATATCTGCCTTTTATGGTTARTTAATGCCRAAACGTCCACCATTATCTTATACMACAACAAGATTAACAYTAGGTACGTTTTTGCGRATAATGTTTCGTCCAAGGTATTTAGAYAGAGATAAAATCCCWGTAGAYGGTCCTTTGATTATTGCAGCTAAYCATCTTTCTCATATTGATCCTGCTTTCATAATGACTGCAATGAAAAGACCYGTATCTTATTTGTCTAAGAAAGAGCAYTTCGACGGGMGAATTAGACGYCTTGTCTTTGAAAGAGTCGGTGTTATTCCTGTAGACAGAGAAGCTGGTGGGATTGAAGGRCTTGAAAATGCAATAAAGGTAYTRGAAAAAGATGGAGCAATAGGTATATTTCCAGAGGGTACAAGATCAAAAGAYGGYAAAATGGCGCAAGGAAAAACAGGAGTWGCYAGATTAGCAGCTCATACTGGGGCTGCRGTAGTTCCTGTTGCAATTAGGCAAACSGAYGGAGTSTGGCCAGTATCTAAGAGAGTTCCAAGRCCTTGGAGAAAATTCTATTATAAATTTGGAGAACCAATATAYTTCAGAGAATCYGAAGCMAGTAAAGAAAATTTGCGTGAGTTTACTGATAAAGTAATGAAAGAGATAGAAATMTTGTCTAAGGAATGTGAAGATTATTGGGARTCTAGAAAGATTCTTCCTAGAATGAAAAAATATATTAAAAGTAAATTAAGTTAATTTTTTTAATTCTAGRTARATTTCTTTTATACGTTTTTCATTCACCAACAAATCATGCAGRCCTAATCTCGATTGGCTTTGYAACCAAAYTATKGTCTCTTCTCCTTTAGTGAATATTTTTACAAATAAGTCRTCGTAAAATCTGAATAAAGGCGTTATTTGTACAAAATGTARAAATCCCTCTTTTTCAGTGACAAKTTCCAYTCKYGGCATTTTAGTGATAATATCTTTTACTATWACTTGARCTTCATTTTYYGATAAATTAGTAATAATTGGCTTCATGTCTTTGCCTCTATTYGGATTGTCTGCAACTCTGGTRCAGTTATTTTTACCAAATCTTTTTKCTGGGAAATTYKMTCTYGGAATTGTAGGTGCTAAGTAATAGATTAGATTGATCATAAYTACRTAACCAATGATTGYAATAGCTACTAAAMTCAAAATAATARTACTAATATTCATGTCTTTTTACAATCCCTAGTGTTACTCTTCCATTCTTTAATGTAAGGTTTATTTTATCTTTTGAATTAATTTCAGTACATGGATTCTTTTCAAAAGAGTGTGCGTAAGGTACAGCTAACAGACTGCATGCAGGAATTGTTTGCTGGTCTAAATCGGTATTGATAATTGCTTTTGGACCGTTRCCATTGTAAAAYAATCCTARCAAGACRTATGGWGCYACAGTAGATCCACTTCCTTTTGGAAAAATAAGTATYTTATTTGCCATRGAAACTCCATCAAGRGGGTGKCCTTCTTCCTCAATAGTTCCWGTTTCTCTATTTACAAASCCTAAAAATGTAATTGGRACATCTGTAACAAGTGCTTCTCCAGTAATATCCCATTCTTTTTGAGATTCTAATSCTTTACCTGAAATTTCAAGAATGTCAGTTTTCAAAGTCTTACTTGATACTAAATTTTTACTTTTAATCTTTATTTCTTTTACAGTTTCTCTTGTTATGAGTTYCTTATTTTCAGCATGCTTTATACATTCAGATAGTCTTGAAACTGAAGTATTAATTGAATTTAATCCAGATTTCAGATAGTGCTCGGCTTTCATTGAATTAGTAAGTATGTGCTTTACTTTCTTATGATTATAGTGAACTACTTCAGGGCAAGTTTCTCTTAATACCATTCCTCCAGCTTTTTCAATCGTTTCAACATATCCCTTTTCATTTGCTTCATCAAAATTTACTGAGGATGTGAATACCCATAACCGTTTTCCAGGTATTCTTTTACCTTTAACAAATCCTGCAGTTCTTTCAATTTCTTCTATAGATGCCTGAGGACATCCTATAGTTACCAAATCTACTTCGGTTTTTGGTGCTAAATCTTCATATCTTTCTTCTAAATCGCTGTAGTCAAAATTTATTTCAGCTTGATATTTRGTATCRCTAGGTTCTTTTGTGAAAGAATCTACGAATAACAAAGCRCTACCATAATTKGCAGATGCTGCAGTTAGCGCCTTTTTTGATTCAAAATCGAATTTATCTATTCCATATATGTGTGGAATAGGTCCAAAATCCAATTTCCATTTGGGATCTATTTGTTTCCCAATCCAGTCACCCAATATTGAATAGTCTACAGGTTCATTTAGCTCACAAAGAACATTAACTTTTATGTTTGGAACTCGGTTTTCATCGAGTAAAAGTCCATATTCTGGAGTAAATCCTGACAATGATGTTGCAAGTGCAGAGAGCCCAGATTCACGGTTTGTTCTAAGTTTACTATAGGAATTAGCGAAACATACTGCATTTGATTCAGCCCAAGAGGCATTTCCTTTTTCTAGTATATTATCATAAGGAGTACAAGATAAGGATAATTCTATTCCTAATTTCTCATACGCATCCAGAATCATTTGCTGCTTTTCTACATAATCTTTTGCAGGTATGTCCATTTCTTCAAATCTACTTCTGTCACATCCTGCAGAATTCAGTGTTGTATCAACTACAGCAGTTCCATCGCTATCACTTACTAAGTCTTCCAAAAATTGTATGAGTCCATCCCCACCAGTTAAAGGAGAAACGCCCGAAACATGTGCAGAGGTTACGGGAACTAATTTTTCAGCATTTGCAGCTTTGCCTAAATCTATCAGCAAACGTATAGCTTTTTGTCTTGTTTTACCTTGCTTACCTTCTAGAATATTTTCTTGTTCAGGCGTTAATCTCATTAATCTAAATAATCTTCTAATTTAACTTGCATAGCTGGCTTAGGTTTGATGAAGTCCTCTTTGTCTCTGTTCAGAGGAATAGTACAGTCAAATCCAACCTTAACAGTTTCGCGAGTTTCAGGGTTTGAGCTTGGATCTAATGACGAACCTTTTACTCCTGTTTTCACAACTATTCCTTTGTCACCTTGAAATCTTGTAGCCATTGCCCATTCAACAGATTGCGGATTTGTAATATCAATATCTGAGTCTACAATCCAAACATGTTTCATTGAGGCGTGACCAGCAAATGCGGCATCAATAGCTTTCAATCCATCATCATCATTTTTCTTATTTATGGCAACAATTCCATGCAACCAAGATCCTCCTCCGTGTGTCATAAAAACATCATGACAGTCAACAACTTCGTTAACTTTATTGTAAATGGTTGGTTCTCTTGGCATTCCCATCAGAACTTTATGTTCAGGACCGCTTGGTAAAAGCGCATGAAAGATAGAGTCATCTCTTACAAATATTTTTTTAATTTCAATTACTGGCCCTTTTCTAATAATATCTGGAGTTTCAGTCAAGTCTAAGAATGATCCTTCGTCATGCATTCCTCCAGTAAATTCACATATCATAACTACTTCAGATTGAGGGACCATGTGTCCGCCTACTTCAATTACTGGTGAATCAGCAAGTGCGTTTGCAACAGCCATTTCGTCATGTTCTATTTCGAATGAGGTTGCAGATCCAAGTAAAACAGGAACGGAAACTCCATTACAGTAAGCGAATTCCTTCAAACCTCTGTCCATGTATTCCTTTAGATGCCTGTCTAAAATTCTCATAACCATATGATTGCTATCAATTTTCATAGCTCTGTGGAATGAAATATTCCTTCCGTGCTCTTCATCGTGTGCCACAGCCATTGCCGAAGCGATGTACGGTCCACCGTCAGTCGTTTGGTGGGTTAAAATTGGCAAGACGTCTAGTGAAGCTTCAATCTCTTTGTAACTACTAGTTTCAACAGTTTTAGGTTCACTCAAGTTGTTAATCGCACCAGAAATTTTTGATATAATTTCATTAGGTTCACATTCGAGAGCTAATGCAACCAGATCCCTGCTAGAGCAAATATTAGTGATACAAGGCAATACGCTTCCTTTTACATTTTCTAAGTATAAGGGAGTATCCCCAGCATCTTCCATTAAGGCTGCAACTTCATATACTGGATCAACTTCTTTAGTCACTCTTTTGAGCTTTCCATTTTTCTCCAGTAAATCAACAAATTCCTTTAGATTCATTAATCCTCACCAAATGTAGTCTGGTAAGCCCTATATCCGGCTTCTGTTATCTTTTCGCATATTTCTTTTTGTTCTTCAGCGTTTTTTGCTAGTGCAACCATGTTTCCTCCTCCCCCTCCGCCGGTCAATTTTGCGCCTAGTGATCCAGCGTCTAGAGTTATGTCTACTAATTTTTCTAATTCTTGGTGCCCTACGCCAATCTTATTCAACAATTCATGGTTCTTATTCATTAGTTCACCTACGGCTTCTTTGTCTCCATTCTCAATAGCTTGTTTTCCGCCTTCAGTAACGTTTGCTATTTCATCAAAATAACCATTCATTAGGTTAGGTTCTTTTTCCCATAAACTTCGTACATTACCTACAGTTTCTTTAGTAGAAGATTCAATTCCAGTGTCACTCTATTACTAGGTAAAAAGTACGTCCTGAATCGAAAGTTAAAGGTTCTTTTCCTTTAACGAAGTATACTGGAGATTCATATGCAACTACTGTGTTATCAATGCCGCTTGGAGTTCCATGTACTATTTTTTCAGCATCAAATACAAGTTCAGAAATTTGATTTTTTTCTAAATCTACACCCAAGTAATTAGATAATGCTTTACAGACTGCAGTAGATGTGGCTGCACTACTTCCCATTCCTGAACCTTGTGGTAATTTTGAGGTCAGATTGATAGTTAGATTTGGCTCATTTTGCTTAGTTCGAGATAATAAAGCCTGAGCAAGTACACTAAATTGGCTAGTTTTATTTTTCAGGTCAATCTTTTCATTTAGGTCAAGTGCGTTAATTGTTAACTTTCCCTCACCAGGTTCGCTCCAAGCACTAGCTCGCATTCCACTTTACTGGAATTGCAATTGCAGGTTTACCATAAACCACAGCATGCTCTCCGAATAAGATAATTTTACCGGGTGCTGTGAAAGAGTCACCTCATATTAGGATAAAAATATGCGTACTTATACGCTTATCTGTCGAAAGCTTTTTTTGAAAAATCATTATATTGAGGTGTTCCTTGAAACATTGTGGGTTTTTTCGATACAATAGGCCGTGGTTGGACACTTAGCAAGCTTAGTTTTTCAGTAGTTAAGGCAGATCCTGAACTTTTACTTTATACGTTTTTATCAGCTTTAATGGTCTTTGCTACTATTGGTGCAGCATCATATCCTGCATATGAAGCAGATCAAACTGGCGAAAGTCACTGGGCTTTTACTGATGAGAAGATAGATACTCAAACTGGTGAACCGATTGGTGGCGAAATGACCGAGGCGTACATGGCTTGGATTTTCGTGACCTATATGATTGGCAGTATCGTCGTCATTTTTTGGAATACGGCTATAATTGCTAGTGCACATGAAAGATTAACAGGCGGAGATCCGACAATTATGACTGGTATTCGAGCTGCTTTGAGTAGAATTCATGTAATAATTTTATGGGGCATTATCGCCGGAACAGTAGGTCTTCTTCTAAGAATTGCAAGAGATTCGGTACAAAATAATTCTAAAGGACATCCAGCTATGAAAGTGATAGCTATGATTATGTTATTCCTTGTTGAAGTAGCATGGTGGATGTACACATTCTTTATTATTCCAATGATTGTCCTTGAAAAGAAAGGAGTGAGAGAAGGTTTGAGGGATGGTCGAGCTTTATTTGGAAAGACTTGGGGTGAAAATGTAACAAGTGGTTTAGGAATTGGTCTCATTACGGTGATTGGCATTGTAATTTCACTAGGTATAAGTTTTTTAATTTATATGATATCTCCAGAAGCAGGAATAATTGTGGGGGTATTGTTAATTGGAGGTTTGATTTTATGGTCCAATACTGCAGAAGTAGTCGTTGTAGCTGCTCTATATGAGTTTGCTAAAACTGGTAAAATGCCAGATTTGAATGGTCAAGGTTCTAAATTTGAAGAAGCCCTTCCATGGCAATCAAAATCAGGTTGGGCTAATGAAACTGCTGAAACAAAGGCTTGGCGTGAAGGTACTACTTAGTTTCTTACAACAAAAGTTATAAGACTCCGAAGTTTGCATTAGTGTATGGAACGCGTAGTAGTAGGTATTACTGGAGCTTCAGGAATTCCGTACGGAATACGCCTTTTGGAAATTTTAAAAGAGTTTGATGTTGAGATTCATTTGACTTGTAGTGCCTCGGCCTCGTTGGTTAACAAACATGAAGGAGATGGGAGAAGTTGGAAGGAAGTTCTTGCTCTAGCAGATGTTGTTCATGATAGTAAAAATTTAGCAGCCAGTATTTCGTCAGGTTCTTTCAAAGCCAAGGCAATGGTAGTAATTCCATGTTCAGGCACTACCTTAGGWAARTTRGCYGCAGGAATTTCAGAYAATYTAGTAACAAGATCRGCACTTGTAATGTTAAAAGAAAATAGGCCTTTAATTTTAGTTCCTAGAGAAACTCCRCTTAACACAATCTATATTGAAAATATGTTAAAATTATCAAAAGCRGGAGCGTTAATGGTKCCCGCTTCCCCAGCATTTTACAATAAGCCTAAAACACTTGACGATAATATAAATTTCATAGTTGGTAGAGTTCTTGATTTACTTGGTTATGATTCAGATATTTTCTCACGTTGGGAAGGAACTGAGTGATTGCAGGTAATTGCAAAAAGTGTGGAAATTTAGCGACAAATAATTGTAAARSCTGTTYAGAWGTATTGTGTAAWCCTTGTTTTCAAAGTCATTTTTGTAAACCTTTGAGTTTTTAGTACCCTCTTTATTTAGATTWTTAATGAATCCWCAAACCATTACTTTGGGAAATRCYRAAATTCGGATYTTGTCAACAGTRAAAGGTTTAGTTTCAGAAKCAAARRTTGTTGAAAASGAAATAGATTCTTTCAATCCTGATTTAGTTGCACTAGGTATGGGTCCAGAGGAAGTSAAYGGCACYAGGGAATGGGACGGKGAGCCTTACGAYATGTCTGGYTGGGAYGARATTTATGGTTTAAGTTTACGCAARATAGTAGGAGATAAKGGTGTRAAATTACCKCCRCCTTCGTTCAGYRCAGCAATWAAAGTMTCRGATTCAAAAGATATAGATGTAATTGGAATTGATATGGATGAAGTCTCSTTTACTGAAGCWTATACTAAAAATATTTCTACATGGCAGCTATTCAAACGAGGGAGATTAGAAAAATMTATGACTAAATCTGGAATMGAAGGYCAAACRCCAGARGARATCGCYTTGAATATGGAATCWTCAATWAGASARCTTTCAGGATTTGCTAATYTKGAAAGKGARCGKGTYAAGRCTATGGCTGAAAAYWTACGTWTWCRTAGTRAAASWMRAAAGAAAATKTTRKYWATYATWGAARTWTCTAACGTRTCTGMKTTARTTGAWGARTTAAAWTAATAKRAKMYTWARYRAAGRATYSTYTRGWRWCGAYYWKCARKMAWRYAAGCTWGARTMYTAATAGAATAGTAATCTTTTTATATTACTAGTAAGCAGCACGATATGGCAAAGGATAGTAAGAGCAGTTCAAAATCAGAAGACGCAACTTTGATAGATCTTTCAAAAGAATTTAATGTCATTATTATTGGAGCTGGCGCAGCAGGTATTGGAGTTGGTATTACTCTTGAGCATGCAGGAGTTGAGAATTTTCTAATTGTTGACCGTGATACAGTAGGTTCATCTTTTACTTCGTGGCCTGACGAAACTAGATTTATCACACCATCATTTCCTAGTAATTCAATAGGAATGCTTGATTTGAATTCAATAGCTATTGGTGTTTCACCAGCCTTTAGTATGAAGGTTGAACATCCTAATGGTAAAGAGTTTGCAGATCATTTACTTGATATTGCCAAGTACTTTGACCTTCCTATTCTTCAAAATACCGATGTAAAAAATATTAGTAAGAAAAAGAATACCTTTAGTCTTGAATGCGAAGAAGGTACTTTGCTAGCTAAAAATATTATTTGGGCGGCTGGCGAATTTCAATATCCTCGCTTAGATGGTTTTTTTGGGTCTGAATTATGCCGCCATACTTCTACAGTTTCCAATTACAGTAATCTAGATGGCGATGACATAGTCATAATTGGAGGTTATGAAAGTGGTGTTGATGCAGCATACCATCTTGCTAAAAGCGGTAAAAAAGTAATTCTTTTCGACAAGGATAATCCTTGGGATGAAGATAGTTCAGACCCTAGTGTTTCGTTATCTACATTTTCGTATGAACGCATGCGAGATAGTGCCTTTGGTGAGAACGTAGAATTATTTTCCCAAACACCTATTATTTCTGTAACTCGTTCAGGGAATACTTATGATATTAAAACGGTTGAAGGTCAAATCTTTAAATCGCAAACACAACCTCTATTGGCTAGTGGATTCGAAGGTAGTCATAAATTTGTCTCACACTTATTTGATAAGAGAGAAGACGGTTTTCCTTTGCTTAGTGAGCGTGATGAATCTACAGTTACTCAGGGGATGTTTTTGTGTGGCCCATCCGTCCGTCACGATGATCATGATTTCTGTTTCATATACAAATACCGTCAACGTTTTGCAATTGTAGCACAAGCAATAGCCTCTTCTCTCGATATTTCTACAGAGAAGTTTATTGAAACATACAAGAGTTGGGGAATGTATCTTGACGATTTATCTTGCTGTGGTCAGGAGTGTTTAACATGCTAACTGGCGATGATAAAAATTCATTAGAAAGAATGAATATGACTTCAAATCATATTGAAACACGAGTTAGCAAAATACTGAGTTTTGAATGGATTGGGCAGACACTAGCTAGTCTTTGTTGGATAATTAGTGTATTTGTTTATGGCCTCAACTCTACTGGTGATTGGCTCCAATTAATGGCTGCATCTTCATGGATGTTATCGAATATTGCCTCAATTATAGTAATTAAGGAATCCTGAATAAAGTGAGTCTTCAGACAGTTAAGAAATTTAGTTCTGAAAAAATATTAATTTCTCGTGCATCTAGATTGCTAAGTCAACAAGTGTGGTGTTGGGGTCGAGATATTGAAAGATCTGAAGGAAATTGGTTAATGGAGATAGGTTTTGATAGAATTGAACCTGAATTTAAATGCGATCATTGTGATAGTATTTACACTTTAGAGCTACCAAGCGGTAAACGTGTAATGCTTCGAGCCTTCGGAGTATTTTATGGCAACAATCAGAAAGAGGGAATATATTTGCCAAGATATGATTTTTTGCCTAAATATTCACGCCGATTAAATATTAAAAATCCACCATGGGAAAAGAAAGACTTACCTAAGCTAAATTTCCCCAATAATTTAGAGGTGTCTAATTGCATATTTTTAGTTAGTGAGTTAGTTAATTGGATAAGAACTTATGAAGAAAACGTGGTAAATATTTTAGGGCTAGATTATCGAAAATCTACATTACTTGAGTGGATAAAAATTAGGGGATTGGTAATACCCGCTGAGGATATGGTTTCTGAATGGAAATTTTTAGAAACACAGATTTCAGAAGGTTCTCCTTTAATTGTTGTTCAAAATCAATAATTTATTTTAGCGATTAATTTAAAGATAATACCGTTAAGCATAAGTGCAACCCAAGCAACTAGAAATTATTCAGGGCTCGTGATGTAGCTTGGAAACATGCTGGGCTTCGAACCCAGATCCGGGGGTTCAAATCCCCCCGAGCCCGCCATCTAGTCTAGTTATTTATTTTAGTTCAGTATCAGAAATTTTCATTTCCATATTATTCGAATTTAGGTTCTCTTTTTTCCAAAAATGCTTTGATTCCCTCTACAGCATCTCCACTGTTTCCGCTGTCTCGATTTTTTTCACGCTCTCTTCTGAGTTCTTCATCTAAAGACAAGCTATCTGAATCAAGGAGAAGTTTCYKWSTYWCTRCTAGRGCRRWCCTTSGWSCTGCSGYA
>MIZB01000069.1_pt1 | contig 25582 bp, 28 predicted proteins | sample 888171 | NCBI WGS metagenome assembly MIZB01 (sample SAMN05440186, study PRJNA335308) | marine metagenome | isolation source: marine water
TTTGATTTTTCAACCTAGATTTAATCATTACAAGGAGGCATAAATGAGCGAAGCAAAAGTAAAAGTTGTAGAAGATTTGCCTGGAGTGGGACCTGCAATCGCAGAAAAATTAAGAGAAGCTGGTTACGACACTCTCGAAGCAATAGGAACGCAAGCACCTGGCACCCTTTCGGATGCCACAGGAATTGGAAAGGAATCTTGTTCAAAGTTCATAATGGAAGCTAGAAAAGCTGCAAATATTGGTTCTTTCTTAACAGGAACTGAATTGATGGAAAAGAGAGCTACTGTTGGAAAACTAACAACGGGAGCTGAAGCATTTAACGAATTGTTAGGCGGAGGTGTAGAAACTCAATCTATTACTGAATTTTACGGGCAATACGGCTCTGGTAAGACTCAATTTATTCTTCAACTAGCTGTGAATACACTACTTCCAGTCGAACAAGGAGGACTTGGAGGGGAAGTCGCAATCATAGACACCGAAAACACATTTAGACCAGAAAGAATTATTTCAATGTCAAAAGCTCTTGATTTAGATCCTGATGAAGTATTAAGCAAGATACATGTAGGAAGAGCATACAATTCTCACCAACAGATGTTGATGGTAGAAAAGGTTAACGAAATAGCAAAAGAGCGTCCTATCAAGATGCTAGCTGTAGATTCATTGACTGGCGCATTCCGTGCTGAATACATAGGTCGAGGAACTCTTGCAGACAGGCAAGGGAAAATTAACGCCCATATGACTGAGTTGGCACGTTTCGGAGATTTGAATAATGCTGCAGTTGTAGTTACAAACCAGGTTTCATCTAACCCAGCTGCCTTTTTTGGAGACCCTACAAAACCTATTGGTGGAAATATTGTTGGGCATACCTCAAAGTTCAGAATATATTTAAGAAGAGGAAAGGCTGGAAAACGTGTTTGTAGACTAGTAGACTCTCCGCATTTACCTGAGAATGAAGCTCTGGTATCAATTACTGAGGATGGAATCAGAGATGGCTAGTGAATTGAAAAAATTTATGGCTAATCTTGAACCTATATGGGAAGATCCGCATGAATTTGAATGGTTACAAGAAAAAACTGACACTCTCCTTTCAAAGAATTAATTTTGGTGAATGAATCGTTCCAAAAAATTTATTCAAGTAAAGTATATGAAATTAGAAAATATTCTGAAAGTTTAGCTATTCAGACTCCAACTTCAAGTCAGAATAGCGGCTTTAGAAAATTGTTTGATTACATATCTGGTAATAATAGAATTAAGAAAAAAATTCAAATGACAACTCCCGTAACTCAAATGGAAAATAACGGAGTAATGACTATGCAATTCTATCTGCCTTCAAAGTTGAATGTAAGTAATGCACCTGAACCATCTAGAAGCGATATTGAACTAGTTGTAATTGAAGGTGGATATTATGCCGTAACTAAATATTCAGGAAGAGCTACTGATGAAAATTTTATTAAACATCGTAATCTCTTAGAAAACCAATTGGGAAATGACAATATATCTGTTTTAAGCACCTCGATTAGAGCTACTTACAACGGACCTTTCACACTCCCTATGTTTAGAAGAAATGAAGTTATGTTTAAAATTGACTATAAAACTAATGAATGATTGTAATTATTTCTTTGGAAAAAAAGACAAAATATAACCTTTTAAGCCAAACCAATTATTAATGGCAAGAGTAAAAATACTGTCATTTTCACGATCTACCCAAGCTTGCTCTTTGGCACTATCTTCTTCCATAAAATTTTGCATTGAAGAATATCCTGAACTACCGCCATCGTTCACTTTATGTTGAACGTCTTCAGGAATATTATTCGTCATAGCATTACCTACTTTGAAAGGCCAATGTTTGAAATCTTCACCTGAAGCATATCTTCCAACTGTTGAATTATTGATATCTTCATCATCTTCTTTAGAATGATGAGTGCCTCTCGGAGTTTCTTCTTCATCTTTGTAATCATAAAATGTTTCATCTGCAGGCTTATACCCTCTGATGTCCATTTTAGAAGTCATCATCTTCCTCCCAATCAAAATCTTGCTCTTCTTTTCCCCTAGTTGCGAAATATCCTGCTAAAACAATTGAGCTGACTGAAACAAAAACCAGCAATGTCACTGTTCCTCCTTCTGTAACCTCATCAATTAGTGATTGAACAAAATCCTCTTTTTCAGGTTCTGCTACTACGAGAATAAACTCTGCAACATTGTTATTTTCATTCGACTCGATTACTACGTTATTTCTATCAATTACTACTTTGATTAAATATTCTCCATTGGTATCGAAAGTATATCTAAACGATGTTGAAGCTGAAGCTCCTGGTGTTGCAAAAACTGCAGTTTCATACAATACTATTTCATTACTGCCAGAAATCCAGATTACTGTAACTGGAATTGGATTATAAGCAACTAGGGGATCGCCTTCAGCTGAAACCGTTATATCAATAGTAAATGAATTTCCGGCTTTTACTTTAGATATGCCTGTTTGATTATTAATTTGAATATTGCCTGGAGAAATTACATTATCAATTTCATAGCCATGTATTACAAGATATATCTCTTGATCGGAGAACACTTTCCAATGGTTATTCTGGATATCTTTTGCTTGTATATAGAAAGAATACGTATCACTTATTGCCTGTGCATCATTATAATACCAATAAAAAGAAGCTTTGTAGGAGCCATTTTGCATTGATTTCATATTGAAATCTGCCATGTATCCTTGATTTCCAGACGAAGCTCCAACTACTCCAAGCGTCCATTCGTTAGAATCTATATCTGATGTGCCAAATGCACTCCAAACCATAACAGATACTGCTACGCGTTCTGCTGAATCCTCTATGCTGATGATTGGAAAGTCTGCGTAAAAATGATTAACCGTTACTTCAGATATGCTTGCTGGATGTTCAATACTGGATGTTAAAATTACAATTTGCTCCGTTGATTGGCCACCTGTTACTGGATTTTGACCTGGATCGCCTCCTGAATATTCTATTTCTACTTCTAATTGATCGTTATCATTGGGATCCTGATTGAAAGATTCGTTTGTTAAATCAAATGAGATTTCAAATTGGGTTGCTTCTTCAGCTGAATCTGTAATAGTCTTTGATTGTGATGTTGCTTGAGCGTCTGCAGTTCCTCCACCTATAGTTACCGAAATTCGAAACTGAACATCTTCAACTGTTCCTTGAGTTGAATTTGCCCAAATTGTAAACATATGCTCTCCAGAAGCGAAAGACCCTGGGGTTTCTAAATCTACTATCCAACTTCCGACACTAGTCCATTGCCGATCTTGCCCTGGCCAGGATAATCTATTTGCTTCCTGAGGGCAGTCACTTTGAGTGTCTGAGTCTGAAGTAGGTTGAAGCGTGGATATATTGCCATTACCGCTATCTAAATCACCATAAAAAAATAAATTTAAATCATTAAAATCTTCAGATGTTTCTGCTTGACTTGGTTGTGCCAACAGTAAAAAGCTGAAAAAGACCATCGCAACAAGGCCCTTCCTTAACATCTGCATGCTCATGAATCACTCATGAGAGTACTTTAAGGTTTCCTAACTTAGATGAGAAGCTTAAGTCCCAAACATTATTCTTAAGATATCTCGAGTACCAGGTCCCAATCCTAAAGCCAATAAGAATAAAATTAACACACTAATCATCTGTTTTTGATCTTCCTTATGTTCTTCATTTTCTAATGCTACTATTACTCCAGTTACCACTAAAAATTTCAAAGGCAGCATAACTACGGCAGTACCAAATGTATCTATGAACCAAGTAGGCAAAACATGCTTCTCAACATAACCATATTTATCAATTCCCAAAAATGTTGCTGAGCCGTCAATAAAATGCCCAAAATAAAGTGTCAAATATAGTGGATTTGACATATGTGCGACTGGCGTCCATTTAGCATGATGAAATGCGAAACTTCCCATTAAAGAAATAATAATTCCTACACTCATTAACATTATAATTTCTGAACTATTCTCTATTTCTCTTACTAAATATAAGTTAAATGAAAATAAAACAAATAATATTGTAAACATAGCATTAGGAATTCCGCGATTAGAAATAAACCAACTTAAAAACCATATTAATGCCGTTAGAAATCCTGCAATTATTATTGTATCCCAAAGCATCTCTGGATTAACTAATTCATTTTGAGCAAGATTTAGATATGCTAAGATTACTAGTAAAGTACTCGATATTCCAAAGAACATTATTGGATCTTTTAGTGGTCTACTGCGTAAAAATTCTGCAATAAGTGCTGCTGCAGAAAGCACAATCAAACTCCATGAAGATGGATGTATCCATTCTCCTGGAGCGAAATACCACCAAAGGCCATAACTCCCTATTGCAAAAGATATTAGGCCAATTGCTTTTTCTTTAGAAGATAGATCGCTTTTGGACAGCCAAATTCCTAAAGCAATAAAAAATAATGCAATTGCCGTTATTGTTCCATAAATTAATGGAGAGATCATGATGTATTGAATTGGAGGTTCAAATGCATCTGCATCTTCAAGGACTCTAACTACGCCTCCTAAAATTAATAGAGGTATTGAATTGAAGACAAATTTATCGTCTATAACTATTCCACTATATTCTAATAATTCATTAATTATTGTAAAAAATAAAAAGAAACAAAATCCGTATGCTATTGTATTGTAAATGTTATATTTTGCACCTGTTTTATCACAATCCACATCGCCTGCTTCACAAGCATCTGATTGAATTGGATTAACGAAATGCTCCTCCCAAAACAAATTTACTTGAGGAATAAAAGTAATTGCTAAAATTATAGCTGCAAGTATTCCTATTGCGTATTGATTTCTTTGTATTGGCTCCATTATTTCTGTAAAGCTTCTTGCTCTCTTTTAATTCTCGCAGCTCTAAAAGACAATATGCAAAAATACAAGTACTCTCCGCAAATAATAAGTAAAACTCCTTTTGAAATATTTGCAAGACTATATTTTCCATCTAAAAACCCTAATATTGAATCTAAACTACCTAATATACCTAGTAAACCAAAAACTGCAGTAACATGCATTGCATGCTTTGCTACTCCAGGATTAGAATATGCCACATATCCTGGAATTAGAATTCCCAGTCCAAAAATCGAAGGAATTAATGCTGTGAATGAAGATTGTCCTGAGTATAGATAGGCAAAAACTCCAAATAAAGCAAGAAAGCCTCCTTCTATTATTGCAACTAAAGGCATGTTGCTCAGAATCCAAGATATGTTGCCTGGTTTTTCTTCCATTGTACTTTCTTATTTTGAAGGGTAATTAAAATCTATTGTTGAGTTAAAAATAAATAGTGCTCATTTCGTCCTATAAATAATGGGATTGCTTAAAGAGGATGAAATCGCAAGTCGAACTAGAATGATTGGGCCTTGGGATTATGATCCTGATGAGAAAATGTTAGTACGAGAAACCACATTCAAAGATTTCAAAGAAGCAGTAGGATTTATCAATAAATTAGCTGAAGTTGCTGAAAAAATTAATCACCACCCAGATATGACTGTTTGTGAATACAATAGAGTTATTGTGGCCACAACAACTCATGATAAAGGTGGAATTACTGATAATGATATACGTATTGCACAAGAATTTGAGAGCATCTTAGAAACGTATGACTAGTGCTCTCTATGGGTACTAAAAAAGTAAATAAAATCTCGCTAAGTTTACGCTTTTTTATTGGATTCATTTGGCTTTCGTTCTGGTCTTTATTCTCAATAAGTTTAATGCTAATCTGTTTACCATTTCGGACAATAAGAATTAGATTGGGTAATTTTACTGGAAAGATAATAGGGCCTTTTATCACAAGAATTGCTGGAACAAGAATAAAGTATTCAAATTATAAAAGAATATCTGAAACTAAGCCTGCAATTTACGTAATGAACCATGCCTCTGCCCTAGATATCTTTGTTGCAATGGCTCTCTGCCCTTATGGAGGATGTGGAATTGGAAAAAAAGAAATAATTAAGATTCCTTTCTTTGGATTAGTTTATTGGCTCTCTGGTCACTTATTAATTGATAGGAGCAATCACCAAAAAGCAATTTCCTCAATGAATGAATTATCTTCATTTGTTAAGAAAAATAACCTCAGTATTTGGATTTGGCCTGAAGGTACAAGAAGCCTGGATGGGAAATTGTTGCCTTTCAAAAAAGGCTTTGCACATTTGGCTATTTCGACTGGATTGCCTATAGTTCCTGTTATTTTACATGATGCATACAAAAGGTGGCCTGCTAAAACTATGGACTTTTATCCTGGAGAAGTTAAGGTTGATATTTTAGATCCAATAAAAACCAAACATTGGAATAAAGAAAACCTCGATAGTCATATTGAAGAGGTCAAAGGCCTTATGGCTGAAGCCCTCATGTGATTATTATGAAATTATATTCATTTCCTTCAGTTTTTCTGGTAAATAAGTATTTGTAACAAAATCAAGGCCATATTTAGCCAAAGCTTGCTGTTCTGATTTTCTATTAATTTCTAATTGTAATTCTATTTCGCTACGCCAATATTTACTCTTGAATCTTGGATCTGTTAATATTGATTTTAGTGCACTTTTGTCTCTATCGGTTAACTCATCTGCTGGGAGTTCATAATTAATGATGTCTGATGGTGTGACTCCTAAATATCTTGCAGTAGGTGTTGCTAAAATATGAGAAATATGTGCTGTTTTAATTGCTCCATAAGCTACTGAACTATAAATCCGGTATGACCACGGATCTGCATCTGTAAATAGTAAAAGTGGAAGGCCGGAGGCTTGATGCATTCGTTGTAAGAAACGTCTGGTAGATCTTGCAGGTTGACCTTTAATATGAACTAAAATAGCTTCATGTGTTTCATCGAATCCATTCTCTACTAGCCTATCGAACATTCCACCGGTTTCAATTGCAATAATACATGTAGATTTTCCAAAATCATTAAAGGTTATCTTGTTGTCCTCTACATTATACGGAATATTATAGCCTGTATCTCCTACGTCATTTCTGCAATTTATTTTCATAGGTTTGCCTTTTCGGTTAATTTCCGTTAACGTTACGTCTCCCAATACTTTGGCCCCATCTTCTTCAGGCCTGATCTTGAAATCTTCCCTTTGAAAATGCGTAACTATTTCTAAATCCTCAATTAACTTATTAGATTCGTCCTGTGCATGAAACTTACCTAAATCCCACCCTTCTGAAATATAATATAATTCTCTTAATGTTGATGATTTACTTTGACTTGACATCTCTCTAATAAAATCTAGAAGATAAGTTGTTCTGAGTAACATGTATGCTCCATCTAATTTTTTGGCTGTTCGAGTTGTCTCTGAATCTCCATACTTCCAAACTTTAGATTTTTCATCAAATATTATATTATTTTTGCTACGCGTAGGGACAGACATCTCGGGAATCTTGCCCGTACTCAATTGTTCATAAATTTGTGCCGCTATTTCTTCTAACTCAGTTACCGCCGAAGCCATAATTGTCTATTGAAAAGGGGTTATAGATTGAATGGGTCAAAAAACACCGCAATATTCTTACTCATTTATCTCAATAAATCTAAAACTTAAAAAATTGAAAGTTAAATTAATATCCAAAATAAAAGGCGAAATATAGACCGCCTTACTTTTGGGAATATGTATCGATTAATATTTGAGAGGGTTTGCGTATAATCGACTTTTCTAATTTAATTGCCATGTTGATTTTTACATTGCCTGTATCTTTCTTACCTGGGCCTAATAATCTTCTTTCTGCAGTTCATTCATCAAAATTCGGATTTAACAAAACATTACCTCTGATTTCAGGAATGGTGATAGGGTGGTTTTTGCTAGGCGTTGTTGTTGGATTCGGAGCTTTATTTATTGAAAAAGACTCTACTTTACTTACTGCATTGACATACATAGGCGTTTCATATATGATTTATTTATCTTATAAAATAACTTTTTCCTTAAGCACTGAAGATTCTAATATTTCTAGTGAGGAACTTGGGATAAATACAGGAATAATACTTCAAATTGTAAATGGAAAAGCTTTCATTCACTTACTGATCTTAATGACGGTGTTTGGAACTGCTTTTGGAACGGATATAATGGGAAAAATGATTATTGCTCTACTTAATGTATCTATCAAGCTTATGGGGTGGATCACTTGGGCTTTATTTGGTAGTGCACTGAAAATAAAATTCAATGATGCAAGGTCAGGAGTTCTAATCAATAGGGCCTTTGGTTTTTCCCTTTTTTGCGTAGCGATATGGATAGCAATACCGAGATAAATGAGTCAAAAAAATAAATCAAGAAAAATGCCTTTGTCTCCTGATGAAAAACTATGGAGGAGAATCTCAGTCAAATTTGGTAACAATAAAGAACTCTGGAATAGGATCTGGAATTCAAACACAATTTATTCCTTCATTATTGAAAAAGAAAAGTTGAGATTAAACAATAAAGAATCAAAGCAATTGAAAAGTAAAATTGATGAAATTCTAGCACATTCAAAAAAAGGAAGGCAATGGTTCCTTCACCAAGAAAAAACTAATTTTACTCTAAGAAAGCTAAATGAAATTAGTGAAATCGAAGCTAGTGTCCGTAATTGGCGGCATTTCTTCAATAGTTATTCGCCAACTGAAGACATTCCTCTTACGGGACAATTGCCTAGTAAAGAAACTACAAATTATAACTTGATAGAAGATGTTTGGTTTGCATTAATATCAAATGAGAAATTACCAGAAGAATTTTCTTTATCAGAAAAGGAATATATCGTTAAATGGAGAACGTATGATTTGATCGAAGATGCTAAAATATTTGCAACGACATGTTCAGGGCTAAGATTCCGTGACTACTTGCCTTCAATCGCTCTTTTATTGATAAAATCAAAGCGAATTAGTGCAAGCCAACTATTAGATTTAAGATTGAATCATCTGCGAATAAACGGCTCCAACTCTTTTGGTAGAGATTATGATTCTCGCTTATCTGATATTGCTGAAAGAATACCTGATGTTGATGCGAATAATGCATTGAAAAATGGAAGAACGGACTTGAGGCATTTACCATTTGTAACCATCGATCCAAAGACTGCAAAAGATTTTGATGACGCTATCTGTTTAGTTGAGGAAAAAGGGAAACAGACCTTGTGGGTCGCCATTGCAGATGTAGCTCATTACATTAAGCCTGATACTCTCTTAGATGAAGAAGCGCAAGCTAGAGCAACATCTGTTTATTTACCTCATGCTGTTTTACCGATGCTACCTTCTAGATTGGCCGATAATTTATGTTCTTTAAGAGCAAAAGTTCCTAGATTGGCAATGGCTGTTTCAATGCAAATCGAAGATGATTGGACTGTCGGAAAAGTCGCAGCTTTTGAAAGTATTATTGAAGTTAGAGAAAATTTGTCTTATGAAGATGCTCTCGATAATCCTCGTTTTAAAAATATGATGGATTTGGCTCAAGGTTTACGACAGAATGAAATAAGATTGAACTTGAACTCAGCTGAATTACGGCCTAAGGTTGAAGATGATAAAATCAGTGTCAATGTCAAATGGCCAAACAAAGCAACTGAAATGATTGAAACATTTATGGTAACCACCAATAATTCAATTGGAATTATGCTCGGTAAAGAAAATGCACCTTTGCCATGGAGAAGCCATGCTCCACCAGATTCTCCTGAAGTTGAAGAATTAAATGCAAAATTCGAAGCTATGGGGATTAATATTGAGTTGCCAATGCCAAGTGTAAAGAAATTTGGTCAATCTGAAGAAGCTGAATTGGCAAGTATGTTGGGAGATTGGGCCAATAGTGGAAATATTCAGATTAGCGGTTTGGAAATTTCTGATGATGATGAAGTCCCTCAATATCTCAAGAATGTTTTGGATCCCGAAGCCAGAAAAGATATTCTGATTTCTCTAAAAGAAGCTCAAGAAAAAGCTAGTAACTTAAAAAATAAAACTAGAAGAGTTGTTGATCATGGACTTTTCTATCTTCTACAGCGTGCCGTATATTCTCCAGACAATCTAGGGCATTTTGGACTGAATTTAGATGCTTATGTTCATTTTACAAGCCCTATTCGAAGATATGCGGATCTTGTAGTTCATCGCCAACTTAAATCTTTCCTGAAAGAAGAAGAATGGGTTCATTCTGAAGCTGAAATAACTAAAATTTCAGAACAATGTACTGCCAATAGCCGAGAAGCAAAAACTATTGAATGGGAATTAGTTGCCAATGCTTTCCATTTACATCTATTGAGGGGAGGCACTATAGATTCAATAAAAGATTCAGATGATGTGCTTGAACTAAAACAATGGCCTGCCAGAGTTGTTGGACTTCGTAATCCTTGGATTTTTCTTGATTTACTTGATGACGGAGCAATTCGTGGGAAATTACATGTTAGTCAGTTAGGAGATGGAAGACGATTATCTACTGATGAATTTGGATTAACCTTGATAGATGAAAATGTCAAAGAATTTGAAAAGATTGTATTATCTTTAGGTCAAAAATTCGCATGTAGACTTAGAGGGCTTGACCTATGGTCTGGAGAATTAGATTTAGCACCTGTATAGTCTAATTTACTTTAAATCATAAAAGTTCGTTCAGACATTTTAGTGTCTTTTACTGCTGCAATCCATATAGCCACCCCAAATGCAGTTTTATTCACTAAATCTGCTAAATTATAAATTATATTAATTGCTTCTACGCTGTATGCAGTGTTGCTAATTGTTATTCCTAATATGGTAGTTTCATCTAAACCATACAGATAGCCTATCGGGTAAATTGCCCAACCTATTGTAACAATCCATTTCAAGGATTGAAATGCGAACTGCCCAGCTTCATTGCCGCTGTTTTTATTAATAATAGAAGCTTCGCCTTGAAATATTTCATAAATTATGTAAAACCAACACATCATTCCCAGTATCCACCAAACTATAGAACTTCCTCCTATTATTTGGGTTTCTCCAATAAATCCAAAAACAAGCATTAATACTGAAGAGCCTAAAAGTCTCCAAAATAGCATAGCTGTAACTGTTGTAACTGCCGCCAGAATAAAATAAAATTCTACAATCTGTAATGGCACTGTCAAAAACCAATCTACATAACGATAAACTATAGGGCTCTCACCTGTAATTATCCAGTGCTCTCTCATGTACATATAATGCCAAAAAGCTATTCCCGTTATTAGAGTTGCAATTGTCATTGATGTTTTCCATTGCGGAGCTACATTTGCACGCTCTATGAGAAAAAAAAGGCTTGAAGCTAACATAGCTGCAGTTGCAATCCAAAAAGTAATTCCCACTAAATCATCTTGTCCAAGAACTAAAAAACCATCTTCAGAATAACTTTCACCTGTTGCTACTGAACTGGGTAAAATCAAAATTGTAAAAAAGCACACTACTATGAATAGTAACCTTTTTTTTACACTAAATAATAAAATAAATTTATTCCCCTGGCATCCTGTATTTTCCTAATTTAACTTTTACCATTTCATCCATCTCTTCTGTAGTAATCAACGGCGTTAAATTTCCTGAAAAAGTTCCAGATGCTGCAATATTGAGTGCTAAGCCAGTTACCGTTGTATGATCTGGAAAGTCCATTATTGATACAAAATCGTCTTTGCCGTAGCACCAGTAATAGGCCTCAACGGTCCCTCCCAAAGATTCTACCATTCGTATGGTTTCATCTCTTCTAGATGTTCCACCCTCTTTTAATAATCCTTGAACACCTTTTTTTGTGTAGCTACCAGAGTACATGAATTTAGACATTATGTTTGAAAGATAAAGCCATATTTTAAATCTATGCCGATTACTTGATTGTTGTGAGATTCGTGAGCTTTCAAAAATTTATTCCTATTGTTGTTTTTGTAATGTTTTCGGGATGTATCGACGATGGTCTCAAATTTAATTCAGAAGATGAAGTGGTTAAAAAAGAAGAGTGGGGTGCGTTTACAGTTGTTGCACCTGTTGATACAGGAATAAATCCATACCATGAACATTTTAAAAAGAATGAAAGTCTACCTATGTGGTTTCTAGACGAATTTGGAGTTACGATGACTTGTGAATTGACACAAACTGGAACTTGGGAAGAAAGAGTTGAAGCTGATCGAGAAACTTGTTGGAATTTAATTACATATAATGATACTGTTTATTTCTCAGGAACATGGATTATTGGGGCAATGGGTGAAGAGGGTTGGAGTGAAACTCCTATCTTAGATGATCCTGATGACGGTCATGGCACTGCAGTTACAGGTGCAGTGATAGATGCAAACCCAGATGCTGTAATATTTTTTCTTGAAGGATTTGACGGCGTGCGAAGAGCTGCTGAACATCCTATGGTTGACATTATCACGACTAGCTTTGGACCTATCGGTTCAATTCCTGTCCCCGGTATTGAAGATGACACCGAATATGCAGTCAATGAAATGGGTAAATTGCATACTGGCGCTTGCGATAACACTGGCTCCACTTGTGTACAAGATGCGACTGGTGGACCTCCATGGTCAATTGGAATTGCTGGATTTCAAGAAGATGGCGATAGAGGAAAAGTTATGCATTGTTCTGGCACAGCGCCAGACATTGTCGCCGATTGGACACAGAATTTACCTGACCATGACTCTATCGAGGGATATCATGACACTTCAGGAACTAGTTTTGCAACTCCAAGAACGGCAGGAGTGCTTTCCTTAATTATACAAGAATTGAGAGAACAATATGGTGATGAAAGCTCAGGCGGAAGAAATGGTAGCTTAATATATAGTGAAAATGCTTCCATTACAAATTATGATATTAGAAGAAGTATGGAAAAAGCGTCATACTTCCCAGATGCAACTGAATATGATCCTGGGGCAAACGAAGGTGCATGTCAAACTGGAGTTCCCGTCTCTCCTGTGGCACCATACACTCAAACCGGATGGGGCGTAGTTGACCCTACCATTTCAATGATGATTATTGAAGATTTGAACGGTTCTTCACCCTTAACTGATAAAGATTTTGATTGTGAAACATATATGGATTCTATAATGGCTGCAAGAATCGCATATTGGAGCTAAATTTTTAGCAAACTACATAAATTGGGCCCGACTAGATGAATATGAAAGAGATCGTGGTGAGCTCGATAGCTCCGAAACCGATCGGTCCTTACTCACAAGGTGTCGTATCTGGAAACTTTGTTTTCCTAAGTGGCCAAGTTGGCCGTAAACATGACGCTACAGATTTAGAAAATGGCGTAGCTGAACAAACAAGACAAGCCATTCTAAACATAAAGGCCGTGCTAGCTGAAAAAAATCTAACTTTAGATAACGTCGTAAAATCAACTGTTTTTCTTGCAGATATGAATGACTTCGCAAAGATGAATGCAGTATATGCTGAATTCTTTGAAGAGGATACTGCTCCTGCTAGATCTACAGTACAAGTTGCGGGCCTACCATTAAATGCTGAAATGGAAATTGAAATAATGGCTTCATTGAACTAAACATGTACGTTATAAGTGGTTCAACTCATCAAAGATTGGGCGCATCATTAGCTGAAGAAATGGATGCTGAATTTTGTGGTGTTGTAAATCGCCATTTTCCTGATGGTGAAAGGTATATTCGAGTTTTAATGGACGTTCATGAACAAGATGTTGTTGTAGTTCAGAATACATTTCCTGATAAAAAAATCGTAGAGCTTCTTTTGATTTTACAAGCTGTAAAAGAGGCTGGAGCAAAAACAATTACTTGCGTCATTCCATATATGGGGTATTCACGGCAAGAACGTATTTTCCAATCTGGAGAAGCTCGTTCTGCAAAAGCCATTGCCAGCGTAGTTGGAGCTATGTGTACTCGAGTGTTCACTATCAATGTTCATACGCCTGAAATTCTAAGATTTTTTGGATGTGAAGCAAATGATATTAACGGTTCTAGAGAGGTTGTGAGATATTTGAAAGGATTCAAACCCGATATGGTTATTGCTCCAGATGAAGGCTCCAGAGATCGTTGTAATCTCGCTGCCGATTTACTCAAAGTTCCAGTTCATGTCATGAAAAAAGTGCGAATTGATGGACGTACTGTAGAGACTAGCTCTGGGCAAATCAATGTTAAGGGATCTACTGCAGTTATTCTAGACGACATTATCTCAACAGGAGGTACGATTGCAACTGCTGCAAACATTCTCCGAGAAGGTGGTGCTGAGAGAGTTTTTGCTGCCTGCACACATGGCCTATTCATTGAAGATGCTGCAAATCGGTTGCGTGTTTGTGATGATATCTTAAGCTCCGATACTCTAGAAGGCGTTTACACTAGATTTTCAGTTGCTCCTGCAATTGCTGACGCTCTTTGATGTTCTGGAAAGGCTCATTATTCACAAAAGAAGGATTCATTAATACTTGTATTGATTTAGAAAATTGTAAATTCGTAACTAATGATAAAGAAGAAGATGGAATTATTGTTCCTCTTTTCCGTAATTGCCATACTCATCTTGGAGATACTGGGGCAAGAGAGTCATTGCCTACTGGACTCAGTTTAGCAGAGTTAGTTGGGCCTAATGGCTGGAAACACAAATGGTTAGAAAATAACAATATTGAAAATTCAATTTTACAAGGATTGAAAGAAGCCACGTACTCCGGTATTGGCCTTGTTATGGATTTTAGAGAAGGTGGAAAAGAAGGGTTGAATGCTTTTAAAATGCACGATTATTTAGGAACTAGTATTCTATTTGGAAGGCCATTGAAAGATGAGGCACTCCCTGGAACTCATGCTGGAATTAGTAGTCTTAAAGATGTCGGAGATTTGGCTTTCGAACTTAGTTCACAAGCGCGTGCAAGAAAAGGATTGATAGGGATTCATCATTCTGAAAATGAACATGAAAATATTGATGCTCTTATCGAATTGAATCCTGATTTTGCAGTCCACCTTTGTCATGCAACTGATGAAGATTTGAGTGCCTTGAAAAAAGCAAATATTTCAGTTGTAGTATGTCCAAGAAGTAATGGCTACTTTGGAAACAAGCCTCCTTTAGAAAAAATGATTGACCTTGGATTGGATTTAGGATTTGGTACTGATAATGGAATGGTTTGTAGTGTAAATATGCTTGATGAAATAAGGTTTATTAGAGAAAACTACCCTTCTATTAGTTCACATAAAATTCTAGAAATTGCTTGTTTTGGGCTCGATGATATGCTTAATAAGGACGTAACTTCAAGATATTTTAATCCGAAACTAAGTGGATGGGCGTTGCTTTCGAGAGAAGCTGAGGACAATTATGAGTCTATTTTTAGCCCTGAAACAAAAGTTTTGGGTGTAAGATGGAGAAATTAAAGTGGATTTCCAAAAAATAATCGCAGTCGCGACAAAACGCGGTATTTTTCAACCTGCCTTCGATGCTTATGGAGGTCTTGCAGGATTCTTAGATTATGGGCCAGTAGGCGTAAGAATGCGTAGGCGTATTCTTGAAGTTTGGAGAAAACACTATGTCATAAATGCTGGTTGTTTAGAGCTAGATGGTGCGTTAGTGGGGCCTGAAGCTTTGTTCCAGGCATCTGGACACTTAGGTGAATTTGACGATGCTTTGGTTGATTGTGAAGAATGTGGGAAGCAATTCCGTGCTGATCATCTAGTAGATGGAGGAGAAGAAATGTCAAGGGCCGATTTAGCAAAAGCTATTGCTAATATTTCTTGTCCAAATTGTAGTTCAACTCTTTCTGAAATGAGGGCTTTCAATCTAATGTTCGCTACTTCGGTAGGTGCTGGAAAAGGAACGCCAGGATATTTACGTCCTGAAACTGCTCAAAGTATTTTCTTAGCATTTCCATGGCTATTAAGACAAAATAGAGGGAAATTACCCTTTGCAGGTGCTCAAATAGGTAGGTCTTTTAGAAATGAAATTTCACCAAGGCAAGGGCCAATCAGAATGAGAGAGTTTACACAAATGGAAGTTGAACATTTTTTCTTGCCTAGTGATGAACCTGAACTTCCTTCTGAATTAGAAAATACAAAAATAACTCTTTTACCTGCCCATGGAAAAGAAAACCAAACTACTGTAGGAGAAGCATTTGATTCAAAAATTATCAATTCATCCTTGGTTGCTACGCATCTAGCAAGAGCTCAAAATTTTCTAATTTCAATCGGCGTGCCTAATGAAAAATTAAGATTTAGACAACATGGTTCTAATGAAATGGCCCATTATTCTAGTGATTGCTGGGATGGAGAAATTAACACATCATTAGGGTGGATTGAGATTGTTGGAGTGGCTCACCGTGGCTGCTATGATCTATCTGCTCATGGTAATGCTTCATCTAAAGAATTTAGAGTTCCAATTCCTGGTACTGAACAAGAGACCGAAGTCTGGAAGCCAGATATTGGGAAATTAGGTAAAGAATTCAGAGGAAATGCAAAGCTTATTCTTGAAGCCATAAAAGATATTGAATTAAAACCTGGAATTACTGTGAATATTGATGGGGAATCTATTGGATTAGATGAAAGCTATATGGCTCTGAAAATGGAACGTAAAAGTCAAATGGTTTATCCAAACGTAGTTGAGCCATCTTTCGGATTGGATCGAATTCTTTATTGCTTATTGGAAAGTTCATGGAATGTTGAAGGTGAAAGAGAGTGGATTTCTTTACCTCAAGATACCTCGCCATATGATCTCCTTGTTGCTCCGTTAATGACTAAAGACAAATTAGATGAAAAAGCTCATGAAATAATGAAGAGCGCCATTGATGTTGGTGTAGATGCATATTACGATGAAGCCGGTTCAATTGGAAGAAGATATGCTAGAGCCGATGAAATTGGAATCTTTTACTCAATGACTATTGATCATCAAACTTTAGAGGATGGAACTGTGACCTTACGAGAAAGAGACTCAAAGAATCAAAGTAGAGTTCCAATAAAAGATGCTTTAGATAGAGTAAGGAGATAGGTTGAATCCATTAGTTGTACATATTTTAGCCTTGATATATGGCATTCCATTTATTTTAGTTGGAATCGAGCACTTTAGAGAGCCTCAAAAATTTGTAGATATTGTGCCAAAATACATGCCTTTTGCTTTATTCTTAGTTTATTTGACAGGAGTCATGGAAATAGTAGGCGGTTTGGGAATAATTTACCCTGAAACTAGAGAAATTACAGGTAGATTAATGGTCCTTTTCTTGATTGCAATATATCCTGCAAACTTCAATATGTGGATTAATGATATTCCATATAATGGAACTAGATTAACAACGCAAGGACATCTCGTCCGCTTGTCTGTACAGTTTCTACTAATAATTGGCGCCTTAGGCTTTTCTGGAGATTTGCAGAAATTAAGAAAATAATATTTTTGAAAATGTATCTATTATGCTTTCCAAATCTTCATCTGTAATATGTAAATGAAAAACTGCTCTAATTGTTGAGGCATCTGTATCTAAAATATCAATACCGTTTTTCGCTAATTCTTCTATTGCTCTTTTAGATTGGTCTTTCCCAACTCCTATGTAGACGATGTTAGATTGAACTGACTCTAAGTTAACTGTAAAATTAGGCATATCTACCAACGCTTCTGCAAACTGCCTTGCCCTTCTGTGATCTTCTCGTAATCTATCAATGTTATTCTGGAGAGCATAGATTCCTGCTGCAGCCATCATTCCTGCTTGTCTCATGCCGCCTCCAAACATTTTTCTCCATCTGTGAGCTTGTGCAAGATCTTTCTTACTTCCAACTAAAACTGAACCAATAGGCGCACCCAATCCTTTCGAAAGGCATATTGACACGGAATCAAAATCGCGAACCATTCTTGCTGGTTCTATATTGCTTGCAACTACTGCATTGAAAAGCCTAGCCCCATCCATATGCAATTTACAATCTTTTTCTCTTGCCACTCTACAAATTTGATCTAGAATTTCTTGAGAATAAACCGAACCGCCACCCCCTTGTGCTGTATTTTCTACACAAACTAAACTTCCATTTGGATAGTGAGACAAGCTTCCTTCTGCTTTTCTAATTGAGCTTAACACTTGCTCTGAAGTCATCAATCCGTTCTTCCCATCGACTAAGGCTACAGAACATCCTGAAAGAGCTGCAAATGCACCCCCCTCGTACTTGTAAATGTGGCTATGGGATTCTGTTACTATTTCATCTCCTGGCGAAGTATGTGTTCTAGTAGCTACAATATTGGACATTGTCCCAGACGGGACATATAATGCAGCTTCCTTTCCAAGAAGTTTAGCTGCTTTATTTTGTAATTCAATTACTGTTGGATCGTCTCCTAATACATCATCTCCAACAATTGCTTCAGACATTGCTTTTCTCATGCCTTCAGTTGGCTGAGTGACTGTATCACTACGGAGGTCTATCACAAATTACCTTTTGTGTACGGATTATAATAATTTGTTTTTTACTAAGTTTAATATTTCCATGCTCGAAATGTGTTCATGCGTACCGGAATTATATGGTTTAGAAATGCACTTCGTTTAAACGATAATCGAGTGCTAGTTAAATGTCTAAACTCTACTAATTCAGAAGCTATTCTTCCTCTATATATCTTAGATAAAAGTGAATTGGAGGTAAAAAATGATGATAATCGAACTAAATTTCTATATGAGTCTTTAATTGATTTGAAGTCGCAATTTAAAACTAAATTCGGTTCTAATTTCATAATCTTAAATGGTAATTCTAAAGAAATATTTAGAAAGCTTCTAGAAACTGGTTTACTAGAGATATCTGAAGTCTTTACTGATTACTCAAACAAACCTGAGGATGTCGAAAATGAAAATAACCTACAACGTATTTTATCCAAAAATACCTCAGTTAACTTACATATTCTTTCTAAAATAAATACCCTTACAAATATTGAAGAAGTGACAAATCAAGAAAACTTCAAACCTCCAAAAACAATGAAGGATATGGAAAAATTATTTTCTAGCATATTCCCAAAAGATAAAACTGATTTCTACAGTGTTGATGAACCCTTAGATATTCCTGAAATTACTAAACCTCTCCCTGAAAATTACTTTGAAGCTGTTAGAGAATATCTTTTTGATATAGAAAAAGAATTATCTTTGCTCAAAAAAGATTCTAAATCTTATTTCAAAGGTGGCGAGTCAGAAGCATTAGTCCGTTTAGAAAGGAAAGTTAGTTCTGAAGAAGAATATATTCGAAACTTTAGGAAGCCTCATACTACCTCAACAAATGATCCTGAAAATCCACTAGAGCCTGAAACAACAGGTCTTTCACCATACTTAAGTTTTGGCTGTTTATCTCCTAGATTACTGTGGAAAGAAACTGAAAGGTGCTACCGTAATGGCGAACATTCCCAGCCGCCGGAATCGATGCATGGACAACTATTATTCCGAGAAATGTTCTATATTTTATCCAAATTTGTAGAGAATTGGGATTCTGATACGAATAACTCAATGTGTAAAAAAATAGAATGGGGGGCTTATGATTCAAATAAAATGGAATTATGGGAAAAAGGAGAAACTGGTTTTCCATATATCGATGCAATGATGAGGCAGCTTGATGCCACCGGGTGGATGCATCACTTAGGAAGACATGCGGTTTCTTGTTTCCTTACAAGAGGACAACTGTGGCAACACTGGGAACTGGGAAGAGATGTTTTTGATAAGAAATTAGTAGATGCAGACTGGGCTCTGAACAATGGTAATTGGTTATGGCTAGCTGGCGTTGCCCCTTTCTCGATGCCTTATTTCAGATTGTATAGTCCTTGTCCCGATAGTAGATCTAGCCTAAATGTTGAGGCTAAATATGCTAAATTTATCAGATATTGGGTTCCTGAATTGAAAGGCTTTCCTTCAAAGTATATCTTTGAACCGCACTTAGCTCCAATTTCAATCCAAGAGAGCTCGAATTGCGTAATTGGAACTGATTATCCTGAGCCTTTGGTTGATCGCAAAGTGGTTGCTAAAGAAAACTTAGCAAAATTTAAAGAGAGTTTAGCCAAATTAAAATAATTTAAGAATAATGTGTCCAGCCTTCTGGAATAAATGAGTGACTAAATGCCATAATATAGAAAAAACAAAATCCTAGAAATATTATCCTAAGGGGCCTAAAGGTTGGTGTAAAAATATTAAGCCAAAAATAGGAATATAGAAATAGTAGAAGAAATCCCTCTAAAGAAGGAAGATAGCCTGCAGCTCCACCGTCGCCAAACCCCCACCAATCTCCCCATATTGTGGGTTCTTCTCTTGGACCGGTAGCTCCACCGTCGCCAAATACCCAAACATCAAATTGAATATTTGGAGCTGTGGCCTGTCCTCCGATTAATAGCCTTACTAATCCTTCTAATATTCTCAATGGTCCAAAAAATAAAATCCAAACAGGATAACTAACGTACGGCGCCATTCCCCATAATGGCATTACTATTCCGAAGATTACCTTGGCTTTCCAGTTTTGAAGAAATGCTGGAGTAGAAAGTTCCACGCCTGAAGTTTTGTACAGCGTCTTATTGGCATCTTCACTAGAGGTCTTTGAACTGCCTTCTTTCCATTTACGATATGCTTCACTATTTTGTGAAATATCACCGTCCAAGTTCGGCTCATATGATGAAGAGGGCCAATTCCTTGGCGATTCTGAACCTGGCCAACTACCTAATTGACTAGGATTTTTCTCGTTAGATGACGCTGGACGTAATCGATCTAATGGTACGCTTGCTTCAAAATCTCCATCGTCAAATCTGATATCATAAGTATTACCACTAATTGATGCGATTGTCCCTCTAAAGTTGATGCCTCGACCTTGCCAATTACATTCAACCCTATCGCCAACTCTAAAAGACATGATTTTGGTACTATTGCTCCCTAATTAAACTCTCTAATGCTTTCAAGCCATCTGTTAGGCTAGCTGGACCTGGTTGAAGAATTATACTTGAATCTATTTCATGAACTCTATTATTCTTTATTGCTGATATGTTATCCCAACCTTCTCTTTGTTTGATAGATTCAATATCTACTGGTTTTCCACACCACGAAGCTAAAATTACGTCTGGATTCTTCTCTATTACCTCTGACCATTGAACCTCGCGCTCCATTGCTAGTTTTCCATGTGATTTATTTGAAAATATATCTTCTCCACCTGCTATTTCAATTAGCTCACTAACCCATCTTATGCCTGAAAAAGTAGGATTGTCCCATTCTTCAAAATAAACTCTTGGTTTTGTATTCTGCTTATTTGTTTTTTCCTTCGCTTGTCTTAGAATTTTTTTATATTTATCTACTAACTTTTGAGCTTTACCTTCAGCTGAAACAATACGGCCTATTGTTAGAATTACTTCTAAAATTTCCTCAATGCTTCTTTGATTAAAAATTAAAACTTGTAAATTAGCTTTAATCAATTTAGCTGCCAAATCTGCTTGAATATCGCTAAAACCAATAATTAAATCTGGTTTTAATTCAGATATCTTATTGACATTTCCATCAACAAAAGCTGAGACTATTGGATGGTTATCTTTAGCTTCAGGCGGCCTTACTGCATATCTGCTAATTCCAACAATCCTGTGCTGTTCTCCTAATAAGTATAGAATTTCTGTAGGTTCTTCGGTAAGACAAATGATTCTTTTGGGGCCCTTTACGCTCATACCATTTCTACAAAACTACAGAAGAAATCATATATGCTCCCATTATTGTTCCTAGGATTATATTAAACCAAAATACTTCTGGCCAGTATTCTCTAGGTTTCCAACTGAAATGTTTTCGACTCCAAAATCTCTGATTTAACCAGCAATTAGATACGTAAAGAAGTACAATTGTGCCCAATAAAAGGCGAGCAATTGATACTATCTCCATCTTACTTCCTAAATCTGCGGCTTACAAACAGCAAGGATGCTCCTGCAGCCATGATTCCAAATCCAGGTAGTTCGTCTGCATTTTCAATTACTTCTGATGAATCAAATTCTATTAATTCACTTTTTTCTGGATTTTCTGCATCTGCATTATCTTCAACTTTTTGTTCAGCTTCAGAATATGATATTGGTGCCATTTCTATCGTGTATCCTTCTTCTCTCAAATTAGGCATATCCATGTTGATGTAAGCCGGATGTCCAGTTTCAGCATCATGGAACCAAGTTATGTCCGAATCGCAGAAAATATCGCCTTCTTCACAATCTTCGTCATGATCTTCACCATCATGACTCGATCTAGCTTGACCGTCTGGTATGATTCCGCCATCATTGTCATCGTCGTCGCTGCCATCGTCGTCGCTATCCTCTTCATTACAATCATCTTCATTTCTGTCGGGATTGTTTTCTGAACATTGGTCTGTTGGAAGAACTTTATAGCCTTCGTAAGTTTCACCGTCTGCTGTTTTGATGCTTTCTTTTACTCCCGTTTCAAAAGCGTATGGCACAGGTTCAAAGTCTTCAATATCGTGTAAATTATATGGTCCGAAGGCAAATCTATTGTTTTCAATTCTTAGATTCAATTTCTCATATTCTTCTTCGGCTCTCTCGTCACAGTCTTCTCCTTCCTGTGCAGATTCATCTTCATTACAAAAGGCTTGATCTGCAATTTCTTGGAATACTGCATCCATCCAAGTCTCAGGAATGTAAACTGGGAATAAATCATTCCATTCAGTTATTACATCTGGGAGGCCATCATCATTTCTGTCTACAGTGATACTAAATTCTTCATCATCATGTAGTTCTTGGAATGCGTCAGTTATACCTGAATATAATTCTTGCATTTCAGGCAATAAATCGCAATTTAGATCTGGACATATAGATAATTCTGGTCTTGTAATGTCTATTTCTCCACCAATGTCTCCACTAAGTGTTAATGAAGAAAGATTTCCTTCCCAGTATTTATTTTCATCCAAAGGAAGATCTAATGCGTTCATTGGATCTGTACCAAAATCAAAAAGTAAATTGATGCTTGCTTCTGCTTCCATTGAAAGAATTGCTGTTTCATATATCATTTCAAATGTCTCATAGCATCTACGTTCTTTTTCCTCTTCATTGTCTTCACAATTTGATGTAAACAATCCTGCATCTCCTTCTCCCTCATCTTCTCCATCTTCACAATGCCATGTTCCATCGTTTACGTAATCTAAGGGATATGTGTCTCCATTATCGCATTCAAATCTTTGATCTGTTGAACCGTCTCCATCATCATCACTTGGTTCATCACTGCCATCCCAGCAGTCTTCCCATCCGTCGTTTACTGCCTCGAAATCGATAGTTTCTTCACCATCTTCACATTCAAACATAATGCCGTCATCTAAAGCATCAAGAATATTCTCATTTTCAACAGTCATATTTGGTACATTTACAAGAGTTATATCTCCCGAAGCTCCAAGCGCCACTGTAATTTGGGTTTTTACTAAATCATGAGTGTCTTGAGTCCACCAAGTATCTTGTGTAACTTTAGCAACATAATGCATTCCTCCGCTTAATACTGTATTAATTTCTTCAAGTGCGAACGGCTCTCCTGTTGAGTTATCTAATATACTTATTTCTGCATCTTCACAATCATCTTCAGTCTGATTATCGCCAGAATCTACACATTTTGCAAGTAAGACGACCTCATGATTTCCAGCTGGAGGAAGCATGGTTGTAAACTTAGTACCAAAAACAGTATGAGAATACAAGGATTGTTCCGTTTGCATGTGAACCATATCGTCAAAATCATCTATTATTTTCCCCGTATAGAAAAATCCGACTGTTGCTTCATTAGCCAAGTCGAAGGATTTTAATTCAAGGCCAGTATAATTTTTAAGAAGTTCAGCGTCTTCACTTCCCATTAGCTGGGTTATGTTTCCTTCTAATTCTTGAATTTCAGAAGATGCCTCTTCCATTAGATCTATTTCCTGACCAAAAGCCCAAGTATCTCCTGTGCTAAAAGTAGGACTATTCTCTACTGCCATTGATGCTTGAGCTCCTATGAAACATAGGGCAACAATTACTGCAAATGTCGTTTTTTGATACATTTTTTCTCCAGTATTATGATATAATACGTTGTTTGACGAGATTTAAGAGACTATATAAAGAAGTTTCACAAAATAATTTCGAATAAAAGTGAGTGAGACCTTCATTTCCACTCCAACTGAAAAAGAGCAAGGAAAGGATTTTCAAAATAAAAAAATAAGACGTCGCATATGTTTCTTTTTGCAGTGGAAATGAAGGTGTATGTGACTTATTATATTATATACCTTCATATTTTTAAGAGAATATGGTCCATATTTCTCAACTTATACTTGGAGGAACAGGTTGTGTAAGTTATATTGTTCTTTGTAAGAAAAGAAGAGAATGTGCAATAGTAGATTCATTTGAAGGATTTGAAGAAGATATTCATGAAGAGTTGAAAAGGTTAGAATTCCCAATTGTAAAATATGTAATTGATACTCATACTCATGCAGATCGTAAATCAGCATCAGGTTATTTTGCAGGAGAAAACGGATTAGATGGAATTGTCAAGAGTGAAATAACAAAATACAAAGGTAAAAAAATAGAAACTAAAGACGGAGATATCTTAAAAATAGGAAATGCCGAATTGAAAGTACTGCACACACCAGGACATACTTATGATCATAATTGTTACTTAGTTGAAGACAATTTATTGTCTGGAGATTGTTTATTCATTAGAGATGTAGGTCGGATTGATTTAGGAGGCGATCCTCGTGAAAAAACAGAGATGCTCTACAATAGTTTAAGAAAATTGGAACAATTACCTGGAGACACTAAAATTTATCCTAATCATGTTGGAGCAGTTCATGCAATAGATTCTGAAGATACATTTTCTACAATATCAAAAGAAATGAAAAGCAATGAAGCTTTACAAGTCAAAGACGTAAAAGAATTTTACACATACATGACAGAAGGATGGCCTCCTAAGCCAGATAATTGGGAAGAAATAATTGAATATAATTTGAAGGGTTAATTTCAGACTTTATTCAATTCTTCTTCCAAAATAAATACAAACAATGCAAAACCACGCAGGCATTATTGAAAATGTATAATATGTATCACTATCTATCCAGTTTCCAGGGTACGAAATCATCATACAAAAAATACAGAAGAAAATAAAAGCTAGAAGATTCAAGGCAAATTTAAAGACTTTTTTTGAGAGACTAAGCGGAGGAACACTTTCATCTTCCTCACCTTCGACTTTCTCAAAAGATAAGGAAAAAAAGACAAGCCAATATGGAATAAGAATTAAGATGAATTTAAAATCTCCAAAAGGCGATAAAATAGAATAGATAAGGAGAGGAATCAAAAGGCAAACTTGTAACAATGAAACCATGTTAAAATTCTTTAAAAATAGAAATTCAAATCTTTCATCATTTTTTCTTAAATAAATATATATTGAAAAGGAAAAGATAGTTCCTAAAGATAAAAGAATACCATATAACGGAACTGTCGGATCAGAAGCTATTACGGTATTAGTAATCAAAAGGAAATAGGATAAATAAGCCAAATAAGAGTAATATTTCATATCAAGAAGCTCATTTACGTCCGCATTTTCTTGATTAATTTCTTCTTCGTCATTATTTTTAGTAATTTCATCACTCACAAACAAGAGAGGAATAGAGGCCTATTTGAATATCATAAGAGAGAGTGGCCAGGGCCCTTGACTAGTTTTTTACAACCAATCCAAGAAACAGCCCCTAAAGCTAGAACAATTCCGTAAAAAATTAATCTTCCAATATAATCAAGA